>OGCL01000532.1_pt1 | contig 40327 bp, 41 predicted proteins | sample 1570041 | NCBI WGS metagenome assembly OGCL01 (sample SAMN06266162, study PRJEB24511) | hot springs metagenome | isolation source: Hot spring water | place: South Africa: Limpopo | collected 2015-06-22 | reverse complement strand
CGCAGATTGCCCACCCCGTGCCGGCGCAGGCAGCGGTCCAGGCCGGAGCGCGACACGCTCGGGCAGACAAACTCGCGCATCACGGCCAACAGGTCGTCCAGGGGCAGCAGCAGGTTGCGGCGCAGGTAGACGGCGATTGCCTCCTGGGCGGGCGTGAGCCGGGTTTGCAGGCGGTGGGCGGTGTGCGGACGGTCGTGGAAGTCGTCGCGCGCGCGCCACTTGCGGATGGTGGCCTCGGTGACGTTGTAGCGTCGCGCCAGCGTCGCGACCGATTCCCGGCTCGCCGCGATCTCGGCGCGAACCGCCGGCGTCGTGCGTGCTCGCTTGTGCAGGGCAATCAACATGTCTCGTGCGCTCCTCTTGATCACTCAGGGCGCAACCGCGTTCTCCGCCTTCAACTCGGCGACCAATGCTTGTAAAACATCGCGGGCGAAGGATAACGGAAACATCGCTTATCGATATAATCGTCCGGGATGCTACAACCTTAGGAACACAGATACAGGAAGTGTATTCGCCTTTTCAATGATTTTTTTACCCTTAAATAAAGCAATAAGCGTGCGAGAAGTATTAATAGAAGTACAGTAACAAACAGTTTATACCTGGGTTCTATTACGACAAATCCTAAGTACTTCCATGACATTATGGCCGTTATCGTAAAACCGGCAAGACTACAAAGAAACGTTATTGCCACAGCAAACTCGAAAGGGCCATAATGCTGCATGTTGCGTAGGTCGTAGATGACTGCCGCTAGAAACAACAAATGTAAATAGGCGAACAACGTGTTGGCCATGGAAGTAAAATCTTGCGGCAACAGACTGGGGAACGGGTATATGATTGCGTAAATGGCGACACCAAAGGCATTTGATAAAAGTATCGAGGAGAAGCCAATATTATCCGGCAGATCATACAATAGTGCAGCCAAGCTTTCCGGTGCGATCTCCGGCTCTGGCAAGTATGCAGGGGCCACGAATGTCAGCGTGAATATCACCGAGATCAAGAGAATACCGTTAACATTGAATATTCTCCCGACTTGCAGATTCCGCACACGTGTCTCGTAAATTAGGTACAAAACCATTACAAGCGCTGCCTGAGGCAGCCTGAGAGTGGCTAGCAAAATGATGTAGAACGCGACTAGAAAGAAATGGCTTCGCCGATAGATTGCATTAACCGCTAGCAAAGAAACCGCCAAAGTAAAGAGATCTTTACGCAGCCAAATAAGCTGCTCTAGCAAATAAGGCGTAAGCATGAATGCAAGCCATAATACCCAAATAATTTGTCTCGATACAGCAACTTGCTCGATTAGTCTGTATAAGAAATATCCTATTAGCGCGAAAGATGCAAGGTTGACAAGCAAGGGCACCTGGATAGAAACAGAGCTAATTAAAAGAATATCAGCAAGCGTGTACAAAACCCCCATTATTTTGTAGAACCCAGGCTGCTTGATGATACCATAGACATTACCTAAGTCAAAAACATACTCCATGTCCAATGGGTTGATTTGGGAATGCAAAGGTACCGTATTGGCAATATCGCGGGCTATTTGATCATAAAGTGCGGCGTCTGAGGTAAGCCCGAACTCTCCATCGACAAGCCAAAGATAGCTTGACGAGTAGACTGATGAAATCGCCAAGGCGAGTAACCCTGCGCTGAGACACCTTCTATGTGTGGATCTCTTGAGCGACGCCACAGTGAACAGGATGGCCGATAGAATTGAAAACCCGCCCACTGCAAAGAAATCATTCGAGATATGCAATACAACGGATAGGCTAATAAGAAATAGCGAAAAGACAAAGAGGAGAGTCATATTCCTCCGCACTATGGGTTCAACCGTTCTATTAAGCGAGTCAACTCAACAGCAAAGCCGATCGTCTTTCTCACGATACTTAACGGTTGCCTTATGTTGTTCTTGTTCAACACTCCCAGCCGATAGGCATGCCAAAGCTCGGACCAGAAATATCGTCCGAGTTGCTTGCGATGCTTCAGCGCAAAGCGAAGCGCTGCGCAGCCCGCTGTCCAATCGCCCCAGACGCTGACTCGGCAGCCGCCAGCGGGAGCGCGCAGATGGTGCAAATGCGCCGTTGGGTCGAAACGTATGGTTCCGCCGGCCTGCGTGATGCGAAACGCCAGGTCGGTTTCCTCGCGTAGCGCCACGCCAATATAGGCCTCGTCGTACCCCCCCAGGGCAAGCGCTCTTTCACGACGCACCGAGTGATTGCCACCTTTGACGATGCCAAAATCATCAATAGGCTGCGTCCATCCCGGGTCGAAAAGTTTGTAATCGAGAACTTTGGGCCAGGTACGCTCGGCCTCAGGTCGCACCGGAATATCCCGCTCGGTAACGCGCCCGCAGACCGCCCAAACGGCATCGTCCTGATAATTGACCGAATGCGCCCCAACAAAACCGGGTGAAAGTTGCACATCGTCGTCGATAAAGATCACGATGTCGCACGTTGTTTCGGATAGAATGCGGTTTCTGGCTTTAGGGAGATTCGGCTCCTCCTGGCGAAAATAGCGGATGGCGCCGTTCTGCGCCAAGGCAAGCAAATCCTCTTCAGCCCCTTCCGGGTACCAATCCGATTGGTCCACGACGACAATCTCATCGGCGGGCGGGTCTTGTTGCAGGGTATCGCGGATCGTGTCGAGAAGAACCCGGGCGCGATTGTAGGTGGGGATGCCGACCGCGATCTTCATTGCCTGATGCCTTGAGATTCGGACAGGTTGGGTTTACGAGCCACATAGAGTCTGAGGTTGCCGACAAGCCATCCGATGAGATTTGCCGTAGCCTCAAATAGCGCGCCATCCTTTCGCTCGATGTATTCGACCAATCTGAGCAGCGCGGCAGCCATGCGATGACCCGCATGCCGGTGTTGCAGCCCTATGCCGGCTAGACGACGAACGCGTTCAAGATCGAGCAGACCCCAGCGTGACGAGAAGGGCATCTCGCCTTCCACTATGAAGCCTGCCTGTGTCAGCACTCGACGCATATACGTTGCAGGTAGAACGTACTCGTGGAATACATAATCAGCGGGAATTTCGTTTTCCGACGCGGCGCCTGGTTTAAAATCGACAAGCGTTTCGATGTAAGTATCACGGCCATCGAGATCGATTTTTACTCGGTTACCAAACCAACGTGCGGAAAGATTTCTGCTCACATTTAAATAGGGAACAGTCACGAGAAATACCCCGCCTGCTTTCAGCACTCGGTATGCCTCTTCAATCTGGGGCATCAAGCCATCCTCAAAGTGTTCGATAACACCGCCTGAATAATAAGCATCAAACGTGTTGTTCGGAAAAGGCAAGTCACGAATATCGCCGACCAGTACATCGAGATCGGGTAAAGCCGCATTCAGGCGAGCCACGGTACGCTGCGCGAAGTCGACGCCGACAACTTGGTAACCCATCTCGGCGAAGCGGGCCAGATAACTACCGCTCCCACAGCCGCCTTCAAGAAGTTTCGCCTTGGGCGGCAAGTGGCGCGAGCATTCTCGCACCAATCGCGCATCGGCTTGCGCGGCCAAGGCTTTCATTGTGGTCGGACTATGTTGCCAAATTCCTTCCCAAAATTCGGGCATTGTCCCGGCGCTGTCGCGCAGGTATCTCTTGATGACGATCTCTTTGTTAGTTGTCATCATTGCCGTCCAGCAGGGATTGATAGTAATTCAGTGTTTTGGTTGTGCAGGCTTTTAAGGTGAAGTCATTCATGACCTTGCGCCGACCGGCTTCGCCTAGGGAAACCGCACTCAATGGGTTGTTTAACAACTTCAGAATGGCTTGTTCAAGCTGCGCCGTAGAAGCGGAATCGATCAGTATGCCATTCACACCGTCATCCACAAGTTCTAGGGCTGGGCCAGAGGATGCGCATATGACGGGAACCCCAAGGGCCATGGCTTCAAGAGGAACCAGAGCAAAACCCTCAATTTGGCTAACAAAAGCAAGAACGCAGGCCTCGCGCACCCAAGCCAACGCCTGCTCATGCGGCACGCGGCCCGTCAGCGTGACGCGATCTGCGTATCCCGCAAGAATGCCATGAATGGCGGCGGATATTGGCAAACCCCGGTATTCCGTCTCGGGGCCAACATAGACCAAAGACACATCGGGATGAGCGGCGAAAACCTCGCGCATGGCTTCGGCCAGCCGCAGCGCCCCCTTACACTCGCTTACCGAGCCAACGTAGACCACATACTTCTCCGGCCGCGACTCAAGTACAGGCAGTTTGCTTTCGTCGATCAGCGGGGCGGGGTTATGAATCACCGCGCTCCGTCGTGGCTCCAGCGCGAAGAACCGACGTGTTTCGTCCAGAAGGTAACGGGATACCCCGATCCAGTGGCGGTGCCATAAGAGGGTGGCCTTTTCCAGCCAATAGGTTTTGCCGCGCACCCCGCCCATGATGCTGCGGATATGGCTCTCGGCATGATGCAAACGCACCACCACCGTGCAAGCACGCAAGGGGAAGGGCATGCAGCCTTGGTATTCCGGAATTTCAAAGACCTCGACGCGCCCCGCCAGCGCCTCGGCGCGTAGCCAGCGCCACAGGCGCACGCGATTGAGCCACCAGGCGATATGGGGAGTGGCGCTTTCCGCCAACGTGACGACACGCACGCCGTCAAGCCTTTCCGTGCTCGCCTGTTTTCCCCATTGCACTACGGTGATTTCGTGCCCTTCGCGCTGTAGCGCCTGGGCGAGCATATGTACGAAGCTGCCGATCCCGCCGTGCGGGCGTGGCGGATATTCGTTGCAAAAGAAGCCTATCTTCATCGCGAGCAAATCAGGGAAAGAAGAGCATTGGCGGGCTTGCCAAGTGTCGGCGGCAACTGTGCGAAAAGCTTGCCCAATGTTGTGGCATCTTCGGCTGAAACGACGGCAAGCAAGCGCAGCATCAGGCCATAGACCATTGCGCCGCAGGCGACACCCATCAGGATGCCAGCCGCCCCACCCCCCGCAAGTCGCGCGGCAAGACTCGCCGCAACACCGCAGCAGATCGCGGCAACCAGCAGCATGCCCAGCGTTCGCAATGGGACAGGCAAATTATAGCGCTTGCGCAGCAGATAAAAACCGATACCGATCAGCAGGGTCTGCACGAGGAAGCGCGCGGCGGACACCCCGGCGGCGCCCGCTGCGGGCGCGAGGAGTGTACATAGCAATACCAGCAGGCAGGCGCCCAGAACGCTCCAATTGCGAATGATGTGCGCGTCGCCATGCCCATACACGACGGAAGAACCCACCGTGGCGAAGGCCAGCAGGCCGGTAGCCATCAGCCATTGCGCGGCGGGCGTTGCACCGGAATAGGCCGCGCCGAACACCAGCCTGACGATTTCCGGCATGAGGGCAACGCCGCCCAGCGCCATAGGGAAGGCCAGCAGCGCAATGAATACGGTCATTCGCCGGTAGTCATTGTGCAGGCGCGCCGTCTGTCCTTGGCCCACGAGGTAGGACAGATGGGGCAGCAGCGCTCCCGATACCAGGTTCACCGCCTGCACCACCAGGCTCGACAACACCAGGCCAGCGGCGAAGTATCCCGCTTCGCGCCCGGTAGAAAAGCGATCAAGAAAAAATAGTTCGGCCCGGCCCCAAACGACCGCTGAGATTAGCCCGGCCAACCAGGCGTCGCGCGCATAGGCCACAAAGGGACTGCCCACGCTTGATTCGCTTGCAGTCAGACGTGTTTTCCAAAGACGGGTGAGCGCAACCGCCCGCAAGAAGAGCGTCGCGCCGACGGCATACGACGCCAAGGCGCCATAGATCGCGCCATGAAGTCCCCAGCCCATGGCGCCCATAATCTGTCCGGCAAGGAGAACGAGGGAAGAAACCACCACCACACGCGCATAGGCGCGGAAATGCTGCAAACCTGTCAGGATTGCCTGGGCAAGGCCCGACCACAGTTGAGCGGCGACCAACAAGGCGAGCGTGACCGCAATTTCGGTTGTCGCCGTTCCCGCCGACAGGAAATGCAGGGCCAGCCCGTAAGCCGCAAGCGCGGCGAACAGACTCAAGACAAGTCCCGCCCGCAGGCTGTAGCGCATGATGCGCATGGCGATTGCCTCATCGCCATGCCCCATCTTGAGCGCCAGGAATCGATTCAATGCGGCGGGCAGGCCGACGCTAAAAACGAGCACCACCGCTTCGGTTAACCAAAGCAGGAAGGCAAACTGCCCGTTCTGGTCTGGGCCGAGCAGGCGCGCGACGACGACACCCGCCAACAGCCGACTTAGCGAGCCTATCGCCACCGCACTGGCATTCCAGCGTGCTTTGGCGGCCAGGGTGAGGTCGGGGCGTGTCATTGTGAGGACAATAGTGCTGGCATCAGGTAGGCCGCTTAAAGTGTTGGATCCCGGACGATCATGTCGAAAAAACGCCGTTTTCCATTACTCTTCGCCCGCGATGTTATGCAAGCATCGGTCGCCGAGTTGATGGCGGAGAACGCGGTTGCGCCCCGAGTGATCAAGAGGAGAGCACGAGACATGTTGATTGCCCTGCACAAGCTAGTGTGCTGCTTCGTAATCGACGGAACTAACTAACCGTTCATGGCCCAATGGCCACCCTGCCGATGAAAGGCGCAGGCGAGGGCCATGAACGGTCCCTCTCCCCCAACCCCTCCCCCCGAGGGGGAGGGGAGCGTCATGAGCCGACTGCGCGACCTTCACGATAAAAAAGCCTGTATCAGTGATCCGAAACACGGGCACATGAAACCCCTCCCCCTCGGGGGGAGGGGCAGGGGAGAGGGAAAGGAAGCGTCGTGAGTCGCTTTCGCGACTTTCACGGTAACGCTGCCCGGTGTCGACCGGATCGATCGGCGTCTGGCAGTGCGCTCACGCCCGTTTGTAGACGTCCTCGAAGCGCACGATGTCGTCCTCGCCGAGATAGGACCCCGACTGCACCTCGATCATGTGCAGCGCGATCTTGCCCGGGTTTTCCAGACGATGGGTGGTGCCGAGCGGGATGTAGGTGGACTGGTTCTCGGTGAGCAGCTCCTCGCGCCCGTCGCGCGTGACACGGGCCGTGCCGGAGACGACGATCCAGTGCTCGGCGCGGTGGTGGTGCATCTGTAGGGAGAGCTTCTCGCCCGGTTTGACCATGATGCGCTTGACCTGGAAACGCTCACCGGCATCGATGCCCTCGTACCAGCCCCAAGGCCGGTGGACGCGCGTGTGGAATTCGTGCTCGCTGCGATCGTGCGCCTTCAGGTGGTCCACCACCTTCTTCACGTCCTGTGCCCGGCCGCGGTCTGCCACCAGCACGGCGTCGGCGGTCTCCACGATGAGCAGGTCCTTGACGCCGATGGCCGCCACCATGCGCGATTCCGCCCGCACATAGCTATCGCGCACGCCGTCCAGATAGACATCGCCGCGGCTGGCATTGCCGTCGGCGTCCTTGGCCGCCACCTCCCACAGGGCGGACCAGGCGCCGATGTCGTTCCAGCCCATGTCGGCGGGCACCACGGCGGCATGACGGGTGTGTTCCATCACCGCGTAATCGATGGAGTCGGCCGGGCAGTTCTCGAACGCGGCCCGGTCCAGGCGATGGAAGTCCAGATCGCGCTGGCCGCGCTCCAGGGCCTGCTCGCACGCGCTCACCAGCTCGGGCCTGAGGCCGCGCAGTTCGTCCAGGAAACGCTGGGCCGGGAACAGGAACATGCCGCTGTTCCAGTAATACTCACCGCTGGCGACGAAGGCCTCGGCGCTGGCCAGGTCCGGCTTTTCGACGAAGCGGGCGACGCGGCGGGTCGTCGTGTCCGCCAGGGTCTCGCCCTGCTGGATGTAGCCGTAACCGGTATGGGGTGAGCCCGGCACGATGCCGAAGGTGACCAGATGCCCTCGGCCCGCCGCCTTCAACCCTTCGCCGACGGCGGCGTGAAAGGCGGCCACGTCCTCGATCAGGTGATCGGCCGGCAACAGCAGCATGACCGCGTCCGGGTCGCGTCGTGTCAGCACGAGCGCGGCGACGGCGGCGGCCGGCGCGGTGTTGCGCCCCACCGGCTCGAGACAGATCCCCAGCGGCGCGATGCCGATCTCGCGCATCTGTTCAGCGATCAGGAAACGGTGCTCGTTGTTGCACACGATGAGCGGCGCCGCCAAATCCGGCAGACCGTCCAGCCGCAGCACCGTCTCCTGCACGAGGGTGAGCTCGGAGGCGAGCGGCAGCAACTGCTTGGGCAGGGCGGCGCGGGAGAGCGGCCACAGCCGGGTGCCGGAACCGCCGGAGAGGATGACGGGATAGAGCGTCATGGGCGTGGTGTCCTCGATGTGTTTATGAATCAATCGGCCCGATCGAGGCAGAGCTTGAGCGCCTCGCGCCAGTGCGGCAGGCGCAGGCCGAACACGCGCGCGAGCTTGCCGTTGTCGAGGCGGGAGTTGGCCGGGCGCCGCGCGGGCGTCGGGTAGTCCGAACTGGGGATAGGCGTGAGCCGGGTGGGATACCCGCCCAGCTCGGCGATGGCGGCGGCGAAGCCATACCAGGAGGTCTCGCCGCCGCAGGTCAGGTGATAGGTGCCCCAGGGCTCGGGCCGGTCCGCCCCGCGCGCCGGCGATAGGCACTGGGCCAGGATCAGCGCCGTGGCCTCGGCGATCATACGCGACCAGGTCGGCGCACCGATCTGGTCGTCGACGATCCGCAGCTCGGGCCGCTCCTGCATCAGCCGCTGCATGGTCAGCAGGAAATTGCCGCCGCGTGCGCCATAGACCCAGCTGGTGCGCAGGATGAGGTGGCGCACACCGCTCGCCCGGATCGCCGCCTCCCCATCCAGCTTGGTCGCACCGTAGACATTCAGCGGATGGGTGACATCGTCCTCGAGGTAAGGCGTTTCCTTGCGCCCGTCGAAGACATAGTCGGTGGAATAGTGCACCAGCATCGCGCCGCATTCACCCGCCGCCTCGGCCAGGACAGCGGGGGCGACGGCGTTGACCAGCCGGGCGCGCCCCGGCTCGCTCTCGGCCTTGTCCACCGCCGTGTATGCGGCCGGATTGACGATGATGCGGGGGGCGACCTCGCGCACCTTGGCACGGATCGCATCCGCATCGGTCAGGTCCAGGGCCTTGCTGTCCATGGCGACGACCTGGCCCAGAGGGGCCAGGCTGCGATGCAGCTCCCAGCCGACCTGGCCGTTCACGCCTGTGAGCAGGATGCGGGTGTGCTGCATGATTTGTGGTTCCTTGTGTTCGCTGTACAAACCCCCCGGTCGCTGACGCGACCACCCCCCTTGTCAGGGGGGCACCTCCCCGCCCCCTTGACAAAGGGGGTGGCGGCGCAGCCGCCGGGGGATTCCGCCCCCTTGACAAAGGGGGTGGTCGCGTCAGCGACCGGGGGATTCCCGCAACGCCTGCAAAATCCTCTCACAAACTGCCGCGAATTCATCCGTCACTTCCCGATTGGTGAAACGCAGCACCCGTATCCCCCACCTGCCGAGCGCCTCGGTCCGCCTGTCATCATACTCAGTCACACCCGGCCGGTAGTGGGTATCCCCGTCCACCTCGATCGCCAGCCGCGCCCGGCTGCAGTAGAAATCGACGATGTAGTCGGCCAAGGGCTTCTGCCTGGTGAAGCGCTCGGGCAGGCCGCTCAGGAACTCATACCAGAGCTTGCGTTCAGGCGCGGTGAGCGCCTTGCGCAATGCCCTCGCCCGACCCTTGAGATCGTTGCGATAGGGAATGTATGGCGGATGATCGGGTGGGTCTTCAGTCATTGGGTGAAGCATCCGTTCGGTCGTTAACCCCCCGGCCCTGCGGGCCACCCCCCTTGTCAGGGGGGCACCTCCCCGCCCCCTTGACAAAGGGGGTGGCGGCGAAGCCGCCGGGGGATTGCGCCCCCGCGACGAAGGCGGCGCTCGCATCAGCGACCGGGCGATTCATCCATACACCTCCGCCTCGCTCAACGACTTGCCCGCCCTGTCCTTGGCCGACAGGATCGGCTCGCCCGACAAGGGCCAGGCTATGCCGAGCGCCGGATCGTTCCACAGCAGACAGCGTTCGTGTTCCGGCGCATAGAAATCCGTGGCCTTGTAGAGGAAATCCGCGCAGTCCGACAGCACCAGAAAGCCATGCGCGAAGCCGGGCGGGATCCAAAGCATGCGCTTGTTCTCTTCCGTCAGCTCCACCCCCGCCCAGCGGCCGAAGGTGGGCGAGCCGCGCCTGAGGTCCACCGCCACGTCGTACACCGCGCCGCGCACTACCCGCACCAGCTTGCCCTGCGGCTGGCGGATCTGGTAGTGCAGGCCGCGCAGCACGCCGCGCGCGGAACGGGAGTGGTTGTCCTGCACGAACTCGGTCGGCAGCCCCAGCTCGGCAAAGCGCTGCCGGTTGTAGCTTTCCATGAAGAAGCCGCGCTCATCGCCGAACACCCTCGGTTCCAGGATCAGCACATCGGGCAGGGCGGTCTCGATCACGTTCATCAGAACACCCGTTCCTTCAGCATGGCCAGCAGGTACTGGCCATAGGCGTTTTTCCTCAGCGGCTCGGCCAGCCGCTCGACCTGCCCGGCATCGATGTAGCCCTGACGATAGGCGATCTCCTCCGGGCAGGCGATCTTGAGCCCTTGGCGCCGCTCGATGGTCTCGATGAAGTGCGAGGCCTCCAGCAGCGATTCGTGCGTGCCGGTGTCGAGCCAGGCGTGGCCGCGGCCCATGATGGCGACGTTGAGTTCGCCCCACGCCAGATACTGTCGGTTCACATCGGTGATCTCCAGCTCGCCGCGCGCGGAGGGCTTGAGGCCGCGGGCGATCTCTACCACCCGCGAGTCGTAGAAATAAAGGCCGGTGACCGCATAGCGCGACTTCGGCCGGGCCGGTTTCTCCTCGATGCTGACCGCACGCCCCTGGGCGTCGAACTCGACCACGCCATAGCGCTCCGGGTCGTGCACCGGATAGGCGAACACGGTGGCGCCCTGCTCCCGGCCGGCGGCGGCCTGCAGGTCCTGCGCCAGGTCATGACCGTAGAAGACGTTGTCGCCCAGCACCAGGGCGCTGGGGTCGTCACCGATGAAGTTGGCGCCGATGACGAAGGCCTGGGCCAGCCCCTCCGGGGCCGGCTGGATGGCGTAGTAGATGCTCAGCCCCCACTGCCCGCCGTCGCCCAGCAGCTGCTCGAAGCGCGGCGTGTCCTGCGGCGTGGAGATGACCAGGATGTCGCGGATGCCGGCCAGCATCAGCGTGGACAGCGGATAGTAGATCATCGGCTTGTCGTACACCGGCAGCAGCTGCTTCGATACCGCCAGGGTGGCGGGATAAAGCCGGCTGCCGCTGCCGCCGGCGAGGATGATGCCCTTGCGGCGTGCCATCAGCCCCTTACTCCATAGTTGAGATCCAGCCATTTCCGGTATTCGCCGCTCGCCACCCGCTCCACCCAATCCATGTGCTCCAGGTACCAGGCCACCGTCTTGCGAATGCCGCTGGCGAAGGTCTCGGCCGGCTTCCAGCCCAGCTCGCGGTCGATCTTGCCGGCGTCGATGGCGTAGCGTCGGTCATGGCCGGGGCGGTCCTTGACGTAGGTGATGAGCCGGGCATAGGGGCCGGCCGGGTCGGGGCGCATTTCATCCAGCAGGGCGCAGACGGTGCGCACGATCTCGAGGTTGGGCTTTTCGTTCCAGCCGCCGATGTTGTAGGTCTCGCCCACCCGGCCGCGCGCCAGGACCTCGCGGATGGCGGCGCAGTGGTCGGTGACGTAGAGCCAGTCGCGCACGTTCATGCCGTCGCCATAGACCGGCAGGGGCTTGCCCTGCACCGCGTTGAGGATCATCAGCGGGATCAGCTTCTCCGGGAACTGGTAGGGGCCGTAGTTGTTGGAGCAGTTGGTGGTCAGCGTGGGCAGCCCGTAGGTGTGGTGATAGGCGCGCACCAGATGGTCGCTGGCGGCCTTCGACGCCGAATAGGGGCTGTTGGGGGCGTAGGGCGTGGTCTCGGTGAAGGGCGGGTCCCCGGGGCCGAGCGAGCCGTACACCTCGTCGGTGGACACGTGCAGGAAGCGAAACGCAGCCTGCGCGTCAGCCGACAGCGTCATCCAATAGCCGCGCGCCTCCTCCAGGAGATGGAAGGTGCCGACCACGTTGGTCTGGATGAAGTCCTCCGGACCGTGGATGGAGCGGTCCACATGGCTTTCGGCGGCGAAGTTGACGATGGCGCGCGGACGGTGTTCGGCGAGCAGACGTGCGACCAGCGCGCGGTCGCCGATGTCGCCCTGCACCAGGCGGTGGCGTGCATCGCCGCGCAGCGCGGCCAGGTTCTCCGGGTTGCCGGCGTAGGTGAGCTTGTCCAGGTTGATGACGGGTTCCTGGCTTTGCTTCAGCCAGTCGAGGACGAAATTCGCACCGATGAAGCCTGCGCCGCCGGTGACGAGGATCATGATCGGGTTCTCATGCGTTTTCGGAAATCTCGATCACCGCGAGATCCAAGCCGGGAATGTCGTCGAAATCGCGATGGTTGCGGGTCAGCAGACGCATGCCGTGCTGAACGGCCTGGCTGGCCAGCCAGAGGTCCTGGATGCGATGGCGCGGCTGCCTGCCCGAGGCACGGATGGCGCCGGCCAGGCGCCCGAAAACCTCGCCGGTGCGTTCGTCGATACGCAGGACGGGCTTGGTCTTCAATCGATCCAGCGCCGCAAGTCGCTTCTGCCTGATACCGGCATCGCCGGCCAGCTCGGCACCGTAGCGCAACTCGGCGACGGTGACCGGCGAGAGGTAGACCGGTGCCTCGCCGGTATGGGCGGCGACATCCGCCGGTGCAAGACGTCCGCGCTCCACGTCGATCCAGATGCAGGTGTCGATCAGGAAGCCCATGGGTCGCGCAGTTCTTCCACCGGTTCGTCCTCGCCCCGACGGCTGTCCTCGATCCAGCCCGCCGCCGCCTCTTCGGGCAGGGTCCGGTAAAGATCGGCCATCGCCTCCAGGGCCGTCATGCGCCGTCCGCCCGGGAGGAGGCGGGCGATGGGCTGGTTGTTGCGCGTGACCACCACCTCTTCGCCGGTGAATTCCATGCGGTCGAGTACCTGCCGCAGATTGCGGGCCAATTATCGTGACAGTCGCGCAGCCGACTCACGACGCTCCCCTCCCCCTCGGGGGGAGGGGCTTAAGGAGAGGGACCGTTCAGGGCCATCTCCGGCGTCTTTCATGGTCAGGGGTGGCCAAGCGGCCATGAACGGTTCGGTTGCCGTGATTTGACTCATGTGAAATCCGAGATTACGTAGCCGATCAAATTTTATGTATTCTCAGGACCGGGCACCAAGACTCGTCCGGCAGCCTCAATCCCCATACCCCTGCGGATTCATGCGCTGCCAGCGCCAGGTGTCGGCGCACATCGCCTCCACGCCGCGCGTGGCGCGCCAGCCGAAGAGCTGCGCCGCCAGGCCCGGGTCGGCATAGCAGCAGGCCACGTCCCCCGCACGTCGGGGGGCGATGTGGTAGGGGATTTCGCGACCGCTGGCGGCGCTGAAGGCCTTGACCATGTCCAACACACTGTAGCCCTTGCCGGTGCCCAGGTTCACCGTCGCCACGCCCTCGTGTGCGTCGAGGTAGCGCAGGGCCGCCACGTGGCCCAGGGCCAGGTCGACGACATGGATGTAATCGCGCACGCCGGTGCCGTCCGGGGTGGGATAGTCGTTGCCGAAGACGTTCAGATGCGGCCGCCTGCCCACCGCCACCTGGGCGATGTAGGGCATCAGATTGTTCGGCGTGTCGTTCGGGTCCTCGCCGATCAGCCCGCTCTCGTGCGCCCCCACCGGGTTGAAATAGCGCAGCAGGGCGATGCGCCATCCGGGGTCGGCCACGTGCAGGTCGCGCAGGATCTCCTCGATCATGAACTTGCTGCGGCCGTAGGGGTTGGTGGTGGCGCCGACGGGGAAATCCTCGCGGATCGGCACCGCGTGCGGGTCGCCATACACCGTGGCCGAGGAGCTGAAGACGATGCGCTTCACCCCTGCCTCGGCCATGGCCTGGCACAGCGTCACCGTTCCTGCCACGTTGTTGTCGTAATAGCGCAGCGGCTGGGCGACCGATTCCCCCACCGCCTTGAGGCCGGCGAAATGCACCACGGCACTCACCGCATGGCGGGCCAGGATCTCCAACAGGGCCGCCTTGTCGCGTATGTCGGCGCGATAGAACGTGAGCGCCTTGCCCGTGATGCGCTCCACCCGGCGCAGGGCCTCCTCCTTGCTGTTGGAGAGGTTGTCCACCACCACCGGCTCCATGCCGGCCTCGAGCATCTCCACGCAGGTGTGGGAGCCGATGTAACCGGCGCCGCCGGTGACCAGTACCTTCATGAGTTGGCCTGAATGTCGTCTATGTATGAGCGAAACGCGCAGTGTATACGCGGCCTGTTACACCCGGATTGTCGCACGCCGCGCATATCCCACCTCGCCCGTCGTCCGCACCGGGAACGATGCAGCCCGAGCTGGCCATCGTCTGTTAGGTCGGGCTTCAGCCCGACTCCCAAAACCGTCGGACTGAAGTCCGACCTACTGATTGTCCGACAGCATCGACACGGTTGGGGAGAGCGTCCTCCCGCCCGGCCCGCTACGATTGCTCGCGACCGGCCGACTGTCGGTGTCATGGCCGGTGGCGTTGGCCCGCTCTGAAGCGCGCACATCTACCCACCGTCGACATGGGCAACCGGTAGAATTGAACTCTTCCCGCCGCGCGGGAAGACCGTCACGGCGGCCCCGCAGGCCGCCGTCACATCGACAGCCGGACAACCTCGAGGAGACCACCATGCGCCTGTCCACGACCCTCTTGCTCCCCCTGTTTCTCGTAAGCCTGACAGCCCAGGCAGAGGCGCCCGCACGGCTTGCCCAGGCGTCCCTGCCGTTTCCATGGACCATGCCCTATGGCTGGCCCCAGGCTGCGCCGACGCAGGCCTTGCCCCCAAGCTTCCCGGCCATGCCGACGCAGGCCCTCCCACCGACTTTCCCGGCCTTGCCGACGGCCCCGACCATGCCCGACCCGCGGCTGTCCGCCTTCGGCGCGCTGGCCCAGCCCCAGGCGGTGGACTCCCTCCTGCGCCTGGTCCCGCTCATCGCCAACCCGCCCCTGATCGAGGGCATGATCAAGCTCGCCACGGTGGCGGCCGACCCGCGCACGGCCGAAGGCTTCATGAAGCTGGCCGCCGCGCTCGCCGACCCGCGCACCCTGGAAACCCTGTCCCGCCTGATCACCGCCATGTCCGATCCCCGCCTGGGTGAGGCGGTCGCGGTGCTGGCCGACCCGAAGATCCTCTCCGCGGTGGTCACCCTGACCGCCGTCATCGGCTCCGCCGTGGCCCCACCCCCCGGCCGCTGAATTGCGGCCGCAACGCCTGGCAAGGCGCGTGGCCTGGCCGACATCCGGGTTGAAATTCCGACGCGCCGGTCCGGGTGTTCGGCAGCTTTCGGCCTAGTCGGCGCGCAAATGCGTGGTCGTCGAGGCTGGCATGAATCTGGCATTCTGGGGCGGAAAGTCGGCGGCCCCGCAGGCGTGGGCCTGGTGGGCTACGTCGCACGCAAGCGGCGGGGCTGAGCGCGAGGGCCGGCCTCGAACCCTGGCTGCACGCCAGAACGGGCGATGCCAGGTATGGAGTTCGACGTGCCTCGCTGACAAGCTCTAGTGCAGTGTCTCGCAAATAACCCGACATGAAACCGCGTCTTTTTCCGCCATGCCGCGTTGCAAGCCCTTGCCATATGTCCAATACGGCTGCGGGCTTGCGCCTTGCCTGGCGAAAAAATCCATCGGTTTCATCCTATCAAGCCATTTGAAGGTCATGTTCGGCCTTCAGAAACAGCGCCCTGGCGACCTCAAGCTCGGCGCTTGTCATACAACACCCTGCCTTCCCTCAAACCCCGCGCGACCACGTGGTTGACGACATCCCGATAGATCTCCACCTCCTCCGGCGTCACCCAGAGGATGTCCTTCGGGACACCCAAACCTCGCAGAGCCCGATACAGCGGCATGACGCGAACATGACGTGGCTGATCCGAGTCCTTGATCACCAACAGGTCCACATCGCTATCCTCGCGGGCGTCCCCGCGTGCGCGGCTACCAAACAAGACGATCTTGTCCGGGTCGACCGCCTCGATCAGGCGGTGGGTCATTTCTGCCAAGGTGTCTTCAGTGACCTGTTTCATTCTTCGGCCTCATATGCTCGCTGTAATCGCCAACCCCCAGTTCCCCCTCCTGCGCATACCGTTGAGCCTCCGACCACCCCGGTCCCAGAACTTCCCCGGCAATGCACAGGGGGTCATCACATCCACGGGCACACGCAGCAAAACCTCGATCCCGGCCCGCATTATTCGCGGCATATCGAACAACATGGTTTCACCTGACGGGTCCTACAGGCTATCCAGATCACTGCCCTCCTCATTATCGCCATGCAACACCGATCTGAACACGCGGACAGCCCGCACCCGATGCCGCAAGGCGATGTCGCGCAAGGCCACACGGTGGGATTGCAAGGCGATTGGGGATCGCATGAGCTGCCTCTTTCCAAAACAGGTCATGCGCCAGGAAGCAGTGCATTGTATTCAACCTCGCCATGGGCGGCCCACAGGGTCGAGCTTGCCGCCCCATGCAAAAGTAGAGCACTCAGTGCGCTGTCCAGGCCACCCCCTCCCACCAGCGAGCGCCCGTACTCCCCTGGCCCCGCTCCCAAGTGAACACCTCCGCGTATCTCGTCCTCACCGCCAGCAACTGCCGACCCTTGGTGGCTGGCGCGACCACCTCCTTTGTCAAGGGGGCGTAATCCCCCGGCGGCTACACCACCACCCCCTTTGTCAAGGGGGCGTAATCCCCCGGCGGCTACGCCACCACCCCCTTTGTCAAGGGGGCGTAATCCCCCGGCGGCTACGCCACCACCCCCTTTATCAAGGGGGCAGGGGTGCAGCCCTCCTGAAAACGGCGCTGCCGTTTCGGCGTAGGCCAACCTTTGCGCAGCCAAGGTCAAGCCCGCCGCGGGCGTGCTGCCGAAGCCGCAAAAGGGGCCCCGAGGGGCGGGGGTTTTGAGCATGCCCCGCGTCCATCCCACCTTGCTTCTGCAGCGTCGACCTTGCATTCTGTGCATCCATCGCACAATATGCAAGCATGCTCTACCGTGCCATCCTCCCGTTGATCCTGCGTAGGCTGAGCCAGCAGCCGGCCGTTGCCCTTCTCGGACCGAGGCAGGTCGGCAAGACGACGCTTGCCCGGCAGATCGCTGCGACCCACGTCGACGCCCGGTTTCTCGACCTCGAAATGGAGGCCGACCGCAGGCCGCTGGGAAACGCGGATCTCTATTTCGCCAGGCATAGAGACCGCCTGGTGATCCTCGACGAAGTCCAGGCCATGCCCGGTCTGTTCGCCGCATTGAGGCCCGAAATCGACGCGGACCGCCGGCCGGGGCGCTTCCTCGTGCTCGGATCGGCCAGCGGCAACCTCCTGAAACAGACCGCCGAGTCGCTGGCCGGACGCATCGCCTACCTGGAGCTCACACCTTTCCTGCTGCGGGAAATCAACGCCGCGCAGGACGCGGCTGCCACCGCTCGAGCCAACCAGCTTTGGCTGCGCGGCGGCTTTCCCCGCAGCTTCCTCGCCGCTGACGACGAGGCCTCCATGGCCTGGCGCACCGATTTCATCACGACCTTCCTCGCACGGGACCTGCCCCAGCTCGGCCTAGGCATTCCGGCCGAAACCCTGCGCCGGTTCTGGCGCATGACCGCCCACCTGCACGGCCAGCCCTTCAACGCATCGCAACTCGGCATCGCTCTGGGCGGCGTCGCGCACAGCACGGTCGGCCGCTATCTCGATCTGCTGGTCGATGCCATGATGCTGCGCCGCCTGCCCCCCTATCACGCCAATGTCGGCAAGCGTCTGGTCAAGACCCCCAAGGTCTATGTGCGTGACAGCGGCATCCTGCATGCGCTGCTCGGCATCGGCAACCTGGACGACCTGCTTGCCCACCCGGTCTCGGGCCTGTCGTGGGAAGGCTTCATCATCGAACAGATACTGGCCGCCGCCCCGCCCCTTTCGGCGAGCGGCTTCTACCGCACCGCCGCCGGCGCCGAACTCGACCTGGTCCTGGAACATGCCGGCCGCCGTGTCGGCTATGAGATCAAGCTCTCCACCGCGCCGAAACCGACGCGCGGCTTCTGGAATGCCTGCGAAGACCTCGGCGTCGACCGTGCCTACATAGTCGCCCCGGTCGCCGAACCCTATCCGCTGGCGGTCAACGTCGAAGTCATCACACCCTGCGGCCCTGGCACCCTGTAACTCCACGCCCCCCTGACAAGGGGGGTGGCCCGCAGGGCCGGGGGGTTCAACCCTGATCATTTTCGGGTGATGTCCCGCCGCAACGCGATCGCTGGCAAGGCGTCACATGCATTCCCCGCCATGCTCCATAACCGTTCATGGCCGAATGGCGGCCCCTGCCATGAAAGACGCAGGGGGCAGGTTCCTGGGTAGGGTGGCGAAGCCGGGAGAGTGCGAAGCGGCTTTACGCTCCGGCGGGACTTCCCTCTCCCCTGCCCCTCCCCCCGAGGGGGAGGGGTTTCATGTGCCCGTGTTTCGGATCACTGATACAGGCTTATTTATCGTGAAAGTCGCGCAGCCGACTCACGACGCTCCCCTCCCCCTCGGGGGAGGGGCGGGGGAGAGGGACCGTTCATGGCCCTCGCCTGCGCCTTTCATCGGCAGGGGCGGCCATTGGGCCATGAACGGTTAGTTCCGTCGATTACGAAGCAGCACACTAGTGAAGTGCTTTGGAATTACCGGCTCTTGCGGCGGCCCTTGTAGGTCGGACTTCAGTCCGACAGGTTGGATGTCGGGCTTAAGCCCGACCTGGTGTTTGTCGGCAGCAACACGGATTCAGGACCAAGTAACGGTTATCCGAGCGATAGCCATGCCAGCGCAATGCGGCCAGCGCGGGAGCATGGGCCGCGTTGTAGGCCAGGTCGAAGCGGCTTGCGGCGGACAACCCGGGGATTCGGGCATCGGCCACCCTCACCCGGCCCGAATGCAACAAACCGGCAAACTCACGCGCATCCGAAGCTTCGCGCTTCAGCTTGCCGATACGGACGAGATTATCGAGGTGATCCGAGGTCACCATCTCCCCCCACCAACCAGATCTTCCCGCCTTTCGTCACCCGATCCACAAATGCGTTGGACTCCCCGATCTTTCTCAACCAGTCCGCAAACGTATAAATGACCGGACTCACCTTGCGCCCCAGACGTGCCTCGGCGGGTTCCAGCGCCGCGAGCACATCGCCGTAGCTGAGCGTATCTGAAATCACCAGCACGTCCACATCGCTATCGGCATGCTCGGTGCCCTTTGCGATCGAGCCGAATACGAATGCCGCCCGGATACGATCCGCCAATGGCGACAAGGCCTCTCGCAACACAAATGCCAGACCGAAGGTCTTGAGCACGATGCCGCGCAGCTTCTCGTAAATCGGCGCCTCCCGGTTGGCCTGATAACGCTTCTGGTTGCCCATCCGCGCCACCCGAACCAAGCCGGCCGACTCCAGCCGCGTCAATTCCCGCTGCAAGGCGCCTTTGCCCGCGCCTGTCAGCCGCAGCATCTCGTTCACGTGGAACTGCCGGTCCGCATTGGCGAACAACAGGCCCAACACCCTCTGCTGGCTAAGCGTGAACAGGGCGTCGGCCATCGTGTATTGATCAGGACCCATATTGGGGATTGTAACCCCCGGAATGGGGGTGTAAACGATGGCACCAAACATCTGTCATCGCGAGCCCGAAGGGCGTGGCGATCTCAGGCACGCAGTCCGCATGCCAAGCCACAACGGCAAGCCCAGGATTGCCACGTCGGCTCCGCCTCCTCGCAATGACAAACCATGCCGTCCTCGCGCGCCCTCACCTCATCCCTGTCATCGCGAGGGCCGTCCAAACAACTGTGATCGCGAGCCCTTAGCTCATCCCTGTCATCGCGAGGGTCGACAGGCCCGTCGCAATCTTAGGCAAGCGCCGCGCCCACCTCATAGGACCGGCTGAACCTTAACCCCACAGGGAACCATGCAATAGAAATCAACCTTCTACAGAGATTACCTTTTGCGAATGAATCACCGTTTCACCATCTCTTTCGCCAGCAACCAGAAAAACGCCATGTCATCGACGAAGTAGCGCTTGAACATCCGCGTCGGCTCTTGCAGAAACCGGTAAAACCACTCCAGCCCCACCTTCTGCATCCACACCGGTGCCCGTTTCACCTTGCCCACGGCTACATCGAATGTGCCGCCCACGCCCATGGCAAAGGGAATCCTCATCTCCGCCTGGTACCGCCCCAGAAAGTGTTCCTTCTTGGGCGAACTGATGGCCACGAACAGCAAATCGGCCCGCGCCTGCTTGACCTGCTCCACCACCCCCGCCTCTTCCTCGGGTGTCCAATAGCCGTTGCGGTAGCCCGCCACGGTCAAACCTGGGTACTTCACCTCATAAAGCTGCTTGACGCCGGACACCACCTCCTCCCGTGCCCCCAGCAGAAAGACCCGCCAGCCCTTCTCGGCGGATCGGCGCATCAGCGCCTCGAACAAATCCACCCCGGCAACGCGCTCCTTCAACGGCTTGCCGATCAGCCGCGAAGCCCACACCACCGGCATGCCATCCACGTTGATCAGCGCGCACTCATTGATGATGCGGCGCAATTCTGGATCGCGGCTCGCCTTCACCAGCTTGTCCACGTTCACAACCACATGCTGATGCGGCCGGCCAGACTTGATGAAGCCCTCGATGGTTTGCAGGGTCTCTTCCATGGTCAGGTTGTCGATCTGACAACCCATCATCTCAATCCGTTGTGTCACGACAACTCCTTCGCCAGCACGTCGACAATGCGTTCCGCCGCCCTGCCATCCCACAAGTGCGGCCTTCTGCCCCGCTTCCCATCACCACGCAGAACCCTGCGAGCCTCAGCAACAATGCGAACCGGATCGGTACCAGCCAGCACGTTCGTCCCTTCATCCACCGTAACCGGCCGCTCGGTGTTTTCGCGAATTGTGATGCAGGGCACTCCAAGCGCCGTGGTTTCCTCTTGCAGCCCACCGCTGTCGGTCAACACGACCTTCGCGTCTTTCCATAGATCTAGAAACGGCATATAGGCCTGCGGCCCCACCAGCGTGATATTCGGCCCCAGGTCGATACCAAACGACTCAAGGCTCTTGCGCGTGCGGGGGTGCACTGGAAAGATCAACGGCACTTCCTCGGCAATTTCCCGCAAGGCCACCGCAATGCCCGACATCGTCCCTGCACTGTCTACATTGCTCGGCCTGTGCAACGTAATTACGCCGTACCCCATGTCCTTGTTTGTCGTCTTGAACCCCGACGTTTCATATCCCGTAGTATCGACATGTGCGAGTTTCTCCGCCTGGTACAACAGGTTATCCACCATGACGTGTCCCACGTAATGAATCGCGGAATCCGCCTTACCCTCCCTGCGCAAATGCTCCACACCGCTGGGCTCGGTGACGAAAAACCAGTCGGAAATGCTGTCGGTGACAAGCCGGTTGATCTCTTCCGGCATTGCCATGTCCCTACTGCGCAAACCCGCCTCAACATGGGCAACCGGAATGCACAACTTCTTCGCCACAATGGAGCAGGCTAGGGTCGAATTCACATCCCCCACCACCAGCACCGCATCGGGCCGTTGTTCTTGACAGTACCCCTCGAAGGCCACCATGATCTTCCCGGTCTGCTGCGCATGGCTGCCGCCCCCCGCCGACATGAACACATCCGGTGCGGGTATGCCCAACTCCTCAAAAAACACATCGTTCATTTCCCGATCGTAGTGCTGGCCGGTATGGATGATTTTGTAGGCAAGGCCGCCGTGCGCCTGGATGGCACGTACGATGGGCGCGATCTTCATGAAGTTGGGGCGGGCGCCGGCCACAAGGTAGATGGTTTTCATTGTTCAAACACTCCCAGACGCACTTACGCAAACCACAAACAACAAGAGACACGCTCATTGCCGCTGCAATGAACCTCCCTCTATCTCAATTTCCAGTTCAGTCCGTAACTCCGTTGTCCCGAAAATTTCCCCGGTCCAAACAATCGTATGAGTAGGAAGTTTTTCGTCGAACCGCCGTGACACCCATCCCAATGGTGGTGATTCCTGACCATTTACGACCTCAGCTTGCCAGCCTGGAAACTGATTACGCAGTCTGATCTGTACCGGCCCATTCTGGATGCGCACAAAGCTCTCCGCATTCTCGACGAGGCAGGTTTCTCCCACGTGAAACAGCACTTCAATCCTATGACGACCCGTGCATTCCAGCCTGTCCGTCACATGTAGCTTCCGAGTGGCTTTGTCCAGCATCAGTGTGCGCCTGTGACGCACGGGATCACCTAAGCGAAGATATCCGTCGTGGGCACCCACCAACACATCCCGGTTCGACCCACATTCCCAGTGTTCACACCTCGCGTTCGCATGCTTGACCCACAGAAAGTTGCCGCCGGATACGGACTGATCCACACCATCAACCCTGACCGTATTATGTGCACATGTACCTTTGAAGTAGTCGCGCCACTTACGCTGGGTGTTATATGTATAAGTCCCCGGATCGATCAGCATCTCCCGCCCCGCCACCGACAGCGTGAACGCCAGCGCATCCGCATGCCCGTGCGCGGCGATGGACAGATACCCCAGCGGCGCCGCGTCCGCCACCAGACGGATTTCAGCGGGGGTATCCAAGTCCGCCCCCAGCACGTAGTACCCCCCTTCCGGGTAAGCCCGCGCCCACCGCGTCTCCCCCCCCTGCCGGACAAGCGCCTCGAAGCGCGCCTGCGCCCCGTCCCCCAGCAGCCAGCGGCTTTTGTCGTCGAACCACCCCGCCTTGGCCGCAAGGTCGGGCCGATCAAACAGCACGGCCCCGGTGGCCAGCAGGGAGCGATAAACACGTACTCCTCCGTACACGTCCAAGGGCGAGGGTCCGGGTACGCGCATTTCCCCCTCCCCCTCGAGGGGGGAGGGCCGGGGTGAGGCGGGAGGTGAGGGTGAGAAAGCCTCCGGCACCCACCGCACCATCTGCGCATCATCCGCATCCCCGATCATCGGCACATTGCCCCCCACATCCATCAACGCGGCAATGAAATCCAGCATCCTCTCCAGCCGTTCCCAAAAGGCCGGGGAAAACTCCACCCCGTTCGCCCGCCCGAACAGCCCCACCAGCAGCATCATGTCCGCCACCTCGTGGTGGTACCAGATTGCCTGCTCCCGGTTCACCCCATCCGGCGCGGTCTGCTTGAGCGCCTCCGCCTCGAACTCCGTCCGCGCCCGCGCCCGCCAGCGCGCCGACTCCGGCCAGCACGGCCAGGTCAGCGAGGCCACGAACAAACCCATCAACTCGCCCAGCAGATGATTGTTCGCCGACGAATGCCGTGAAAAATGCCCGGCGATGAAATGGCAATGCCGATAAATCGCATCCAGCCACTGCCCCACGAAATCCCGGCCCAGCAGTTCCTGCAGACCGACGAGACCGTCAAATCCGCTGGCTTTGCCAGGCTGATCAAGGGGGTGTAAGCAGGCCAGGGTATCGACTCCCTGAGAAGAGGAGTGGTCCGCAGCGCCGGGGGGGCGCCCCCCTGACAATGGGGGTGGCCGTGTAGCGGCCGGGGGGTTCAAGTCCACCCCCACCACCGTCCCGCTCACACAGCCCTCTGAAATCCCCCGGTCGCTTGCGCGACCACCCCCTTTATCAAGGGGGCTGCTCATGCCCCCCTGACAAGGGGGGTGGCCCGCAGGGCCGGGGGGTTTACCAGCCAGCAACCCCCACGCCACCGCCCAGCTCACCAACCGTACCCCATGCTCCAGCGAACTCGTCCAGTTCACCCCCAGCGGATACGGACACTGCTCGAACCACGACTCCAGCAAGGTCCGGCACCCTTCGGCGTATTGCTCATCCCCCGTCAAATGCCAGGCTTGCGCCAGCGTCACCAGCTCCGCGTGACGGTTCGGCTCCCACAGATACTTGATGTCGCCGACGATGCGCTCGTCGCGGTAATTCAGCGTCTTGCCGAACGTGAGCGGCGCCACCGTGCCCGTCTTCGGATCACGGTTCCAATCCGGCGGGAAGCCCAGCGCCGCATCTTTCATGGCGAACACATCGAAACGCCCCGCCAGCACGCGGTCCGCCGCCGCGCGATACACGGACACGTCGAAATCGCGCGGCAACTCCGCCAGCCATGCCCGCCCGCATGTCTCGCCAGGCGCCCCCGGCCGGGCCAGTCCAAGGCCGCGCCGCTCCCACTGGGCCTGGGCGGCATGGCGCAAGCGGTAGGCAATTTCCGGAACGCCCATCACGCGCAAGCGGTTCAGCTTCCAGACCAAACTGCTCACCGCTCATCCCCCGGCGTTGCTAGCGCCTCGATACGCGCCAGCAGGTCATCCGTGGTGGAGATCAAATCCTGCAAGAGACGTTCGTCAACCTCCCGATGCCCCTCGTACTCGGCCAGATTGCGCCGCTCATGGCATAGCGCCAGGATCCGCCACGCCGAAGCAGGCAGACCCGCCGTGAATTCCAGCACCTGGAACACCAGATAACGGTTGTCCGAACGATAGCCGTGCCAGCGCATAGCCGCCAGCGCCAAGGCATGCGCCGCGTTATAGGCAAGATCGAAGCGGCTCTCGGCAGACAAGTCAGACCGCTTCGCATCGGCGAGCCGCACCCGACCGGAATGCAGCAGGCCCAGGAACTCAAGCCTGTCCGGCGCCTCCCGCCTGAGCGTGCCGATGCGGGCGGGGTTCTCCAGGTTATCGGAGGGCATCCTCATCCCCCAGCAACCAAATCTTCGGGCCAGCCTGTACACGGTGCACGAAGGCATTGCCCTCGGCGCCGCGCTTGCGCCAGTCCTCCCGCGAGTAAATCGCGGGATTCACCTTGCGTCCAAGCCTCGCTTCCGCCGCCTCCAACGCGGCAATCAGCTCGCCGTAGCCCAGATCATCTGCAATCACCAGCACATCCACGTCGCTGTCGGCCCGGTCTTCGCCTTTGGCCACGGAGCCGAACACGAAAGCCGCGCGGATACGGTCCGCCAACGGCGACAAGGCCTCCCGCAATACCACCGCGAGACCGAAGGTCTTGAGCACGATGCCGCGCAGCTCCTCGAAGATCGGCGCCTCCCGGTTGGCCTGATAGCGCCTCTGGTTGCCCACCCGTGCCACCCGAACCAAGCCGGCCGACTCCAGCCGCGCCAATTCCCGCTGCAAGGCACCCTTGCCCGCGCCTGTCAGCCGCAGCATCTCGTTCACGTGGAACTGCCGGTGCGCATTGGCGAACAACAGGCCCAGCACCTTCTGCTGGCTAAGGGTGAACAGAGCGTTGGCCATCGTGAATTGATCAGGATCCATATTGGGGATTTTAACCCCCAAAATGGGGGTGTAAACCATGGCACCAGGAAAAGCGCTCACCATGCCCACGGTATGTCCCACCAGGCGCTCACGGCCGGCCAATCCCAAGCCCCACCGCTTCCACTGAGCCTGGGCGGCATGGCGCAAGCGGTAGGCGACTTCCCTCCCGCTCATGGCGCGAAGGCGCTTGAGCTTTCAAATGAGCCCGCTCACTTCACCCTCTTCACATCGCCATCAGCGGAAAAGGCGAACTGCACCTCACCAATATTCACAAGGTGCTGGTCACCTGACTGACTGTATCGGATATCAGAATTGCCACAACCCACATCCAGCCATGCCAGGAAAACACCACGCATGGCCTTGTCCCTGGTCGCGAGGCGCGCATGCCATTGGCGGGGGTAACTCCCCTGCGGTGGTGTGGTGAACTGGTCCGTCTGACTGAATGTTCCCGGTGGCGCGGAAAGCAGCTTCACACATAAACGCACACCATCCTGTTCAATCTCCAACTCACGTGCGCCTTGCTCCTTCATGCGCGAGAGCGCATGCAGATTCCATTCCCAGGTACGCGGGGTGGCGGACTCCAATACGTCGTACACGAGCACGGTGTTCGGGCGGAGAAACACCAGCGTCCGAATAGCCTTGGTCAAGGCACCCCCATAGGCCTCGGTGGCATCCCCCGTGGCAATGTCGTACTCGGCGTTGTGCTCGAAGTGCGTGATCCGCCCCTTGGCCTTCATGGTGTCGTGCAGTTGCCCCTGCCCCCCATCGAAGGTGATGGCGTTATGCGCTCGCGTCTGCTTGTACCAATCCTTCCAGTGCGGCGAGCCATAGTAGTCGTAATAACCGGAATCGGCGGCCAGCACACGCCTGCGCGCATGGATCACGAAGGAATTCTGGTCGGCGTGGCTATGGTTGTAAGAGCCATAGGGGCTGGACTTGAAATACACCGAAGTGCGCGAGCGGTCGCCCAGGTCGCTATGCATGGCCACCCAGCCGATATCGGCTAGATGAATGGCATGCGGTGTGCCGGGAGGCAGATGGCCGGGCAGCGAACTCCACTCACGAAACGGGGCAAGCAATAATGCCAGGTGCGTAGCATGCTCACCAGACTGGTTGCGCGCATACCAATCCGCAAGCGGAGAAGGGAAGGCGGCAGCATAGGCCTTCCCCTGGGTTGCCCAAACGTTTGGATAAGCTCTCTCCGTTTCGCTACCAAACAAGCCACTGGGGGCGCCGGGAGGCAGGAAATAAGCGAGGTACTTGCCATATTCCTGCATCCAGGGGTGCCGCGTCAGGTCCATTCCCAACGTGTGACCCAGCAGGTTGAAGACCGGCAGTTGTGTATCCAGCACCTGCCAGTGGGCATAGGCGGTGCCATTGGCAAAACCGCCCTGATCCCACCCCCATGCCACCGGCCAGGCCAGGTAGCGGGGTACTACATCCAGGAAGCAACGGTCGTACAGCGCGTCCTGGCCTGCCAATGCCGCGCAGATCAACGATGAGCGGGCGATTGCGGTGACGCCGTGGGAATCGAAGGGGTTTCGATCTAGATGGCGGGAACCATCGATCCCGAAGGCACCCCGCCCCAACATGCCAGCCAGGCGCGGTTTGATGGCATTCAGCAAGACTTGTCGCTCTTCATTGGTCAACCGTTCATGGAGCCAGTCATAGGCCAGCGCAAGTATCCAGGCCACGGAACGCCCGGCTTGGTCATGGCGATCGAACGATGTCATGCCTGTGGCATCCCATGCCGCGACATGCAAAGCCCTACGCTTGGCCTCGGCCAGGGCTGTCTCCTCCCCAGTTACGAGCCAGAGCCAGGCCGAGGCAAGCACGCGGTATTCCTCTCCGAATACAAGACGGCGGTTCTCCGCATGCAATTCATTCAGTGCTGCTGCCGAAAGCTGGCGATCTGGCACAGGCAGTTCAGGCGGCAGCGGCTCACCTCGCCACTTGCCTACCGCATGTCGCAGGTTGGCGATTGCCTGCGGTGAAGCCTGGCGGCGCAAAACATCCACGGAAACCGATCGGGGATGGGATTTGCTGCGTGCTCGCTCCAATAAGGCGCCCGCATTCGGGATCGGGAACGCTACCGCGCCTTGATCCAAGCGGAAGCCTATCCAGGGTGTGGACTGCGTTCCCGGGCCCTGCCAGCGCCAACGGTATTGCCCATCGGGCAGGACTTGATCCAGCGTCAGCCAGTTGCGGTCCGTACGTCTTACGATGCGATCTCCCGTGGCAGCCTCGATCTCCACATAGAATGGTCCTTTTCCACCAGGCCACGTGAATACGGGCGGATTGGTCCTTGGCCGATCGTCTTGGGCCGGACGCAAGGGCATGGGCTCGTGGGAGGCATGGGCGAAGCCGATGGCGAGCCAGGTCGTCACACACAAACCCATGAACCCGAACTGCGATATCCGGCGAAACCAGCCCTGAACCAACTTGCCACTAACTTTTAGCCTGGGTTTCGGCATGACCACCCCAACTCGCGGTAAAGCGCAACCCAGTGTTCCACGATGCCCGTCGCGCCAAAATTCGACACCGCCCGCGCACGGGCGGCTTCCCCCATGCGCGCCCGCAATTCCGGGTTGGCGAGGAGATGCCCTAAGCGGTCCGTGAGAGCCTGAACATCCCCTGGCGGCACCAGGAAACCTTCCTCCCCATCGCGCACGGCTTCGGGTATGCCGCCCACGGGAGTCGAAACCACAGGCAGGCCATGCGCCATCGCTTCCAGCACGCTCATGGGAAGACCCTCGTTGTATGAGGGCAGCACATAAACACTCGCCTCGTTGAGCAATCGCGCTTTATCCGCGCCCTTGACCCAGCCAAGCAACTCCACATGATCACCAATCCCAAGCGCATCCGCTTGGGCACGGACGGCATCCAGCTCGCCGTCACCCCCCAATAACACACGTAGATCCGGGTAAGCAGGTGCCAGGGCCGCCACAGCACTTAGCAGGTCATAGACCCCCTTACGCTCACCAAGCCGACCAAGAAACAAAAGAGTGCGGGACGAACGTACGGTGTTTGTGGCGAGTTCTGGTATCAGGATGGGGTTGGCAATGACCCTGACCTTGGCTGCGGGGAATGACGATCGCACCCAACGTTCCCAGCTCCCGGACAACACCACGACCTGGCTAACCTGCTGGAACACCCAACGCACGAACCGCCGTGCCCAAGCCGAGCACTCCTTGCCATAAAACACCTGAAACTCCCCACCATGCAGGTGGAGTATCACAGGTACGCGTGCCATAAAGGCCGGTAGGATAAACAGGGATTTGCGCCAAAAACTGGCCCGGGAGGCGGTATGGGCGTGCACCAAGGCGACCTTGCCGCCAAGCAGCAGACCCGCATAACGAAGCCAAGCAGACGCCAATGTCAAGAGCTTGGTGATTGCCCCTCCATCCCGATGGGTGGGGAGGTAGATCACGTCACAGCGATCGCACAGGCCCGCATCCTTTAGCACATTCACGACTGCGGAAACCCCCCCCTGCGTATCGATGGCGGTGCCGAGCATCACCATGCGGGCATGGTCCCTTGCGGTCTCAGACATTGCAGACCACGCCTCGCAATTTACCGTTTCTGGTTCGGGGGATCGCGTTTACCGCCTGCACATGGATCAATACCCCACCACCTAGCCGATCGCTCGCGTTCGTGCGCAACTTGGTCTCCACAGCCGTGCTGTACCCGGCGGTAGGGACGACGAATATATCGATACGGTCGATCTGGTCCTGCCGGATTTGGGCTTCCAGAATGCCATCCACACCCTTGAAGATATGGTCGAGCCGGCCGACATGCCGGCCATCGGGAAGTTTCACCACGTCGTCCGCACGTCCCTGGATCGATGCCACCAGCGGGAAATGTCGGCCGCATTCACATTGGCTGTCAGTGGCTTCAAGCCGAATGAAGTCCCCAGTGCGATAGCGGATCAAGGGCATCGCGAAGTTGTTGAAGCCCGTGCCCACGATTTCGTACAGGCCATCCTCGGCCGGCAGCAATTCCACAAAGGAATAGTCGCTGATGATGTGTTGACGGCCATGCTCACAGGTGCCGATTGCCGCCACGCGCTCGAACTGGCCATACCAATCGAACACCCGGCAGCCAAAGCGCTGCTCGATCAAGGTTTTTTGTTCCGCATCCAGCGTTTCCGAGGAGGTCACGATGCCCTTGAGCGCGGCACCAGAGTATTCACGGCCATTCGCGTCGAGCCACCTCGCCAGGAAGGCGACCGAGGAGGGATACGCTTGTATGACTACCGGATCGAATTTCTCCAGTGCCGCGACATAGGCGGCAGCATTGCTGTCCGAGAGGTGATAAGAGGAAAACATCAACATGTTTTCCGCGTGATTCATCCGCCAGAAGGGCGGTGAGCAGACTGTGACAGGCACAATCAGGTCGCCGCGTATCCAGGCGCGTCGCGCGCCGGGCTTCAAGCCTGCCCATTGGAGCTGACGCCAGATGAATGCGTTCTCCCGGTTGATGGCGGCCAAATCCTGATGCAAAACCAAGGGGGTTCCCGTTGTGCCACTTGTGCTGCCCTTGAACAGTGGGTGACGGGCATTGTCGGCCATGAATCTGGAGCCCTGTTCACGGACGATTGCCTTATCTATGACTGGAAAAGCGGACAGCGCATCGGTTGGTCGCGAATCCGCAAGCATGCCTGCCAAGTCAAGGTCACGGTAAAAGGCCACATGTTGCACGGCATGCGACAGCACCTTCCCAAGCATCGCGTCGCGCAACGTGGCCAAACCAGCGGCCGTAAGATATTTCGTTTGTTCGATTTCTTTCAGAAAGCCTTTAAATTGACGCCCCTCCCGCATCAATTTCCTGGCCAAGGCGCGCAGCGAGATCATTCCGCTTTGTAGCGGGATGGGAGCCTTTCTGTAGAGCGCGCTTGAGTACATGCCACCCATTCAATTTGATCAGTGCTTTTTTCTGGGCGTGCTTGAGCAAGTACGCAGGTAGCAGATCATTGTAAGTTCGGCGATGTGGCGCCAGGAAAGCTCACCGTCACGTAGGTCGATGGCGTTATGGCTAAGCCGTTCGTATTCACCTGGTTTATCTAGGACCTGCTGAATTGCCTGAACCAATGCTGTCACGTCTTTTCGAGGGACCAATCGACCATTGAAGTCATGACGTACAAACTCTGGTATAGATCCAACCGCGGTAGCAATAACAGGTATGCCATAGCCGAGTGCCATGGCGGCCACACCACTCTGTGTGGCATCTGTGTAGGGCAGTACGACCAAATCTGACTGGCGGAACAGTTCAACAACTTCCCCGGCATCGATGTAACGGTCACGAATTTCAAAACAACCGGCTGCCAGCATTTCATCGCGATATTGATCTAAATCAGAGCCCCGTCCGGCCACAATGCCAATTACCTGCATACCCTGCTCATACAGGGTGCGCACGGCTTCAACGAAGTACCGCAAACCTTTGTAAGCATGGATGCGGCCAAAAAAGAGAAGGCGGGCGGGAGTCCCAGGCTGGTGACGGGACGGTGGGGCACCATGCAACAATCCGAGTGGGCCGTGAGGGATGACATATGTCTTGGAGCTCAGCCTGGGCACCACTTGTGCGAGTGCCTGACTCAATGCCTGCCCATGGGTGATGGCACTGTTTGCTCTGTGTCGCAGGATCATGTGATACAGGCGCCCGCGCGAAAATCGATAGCGCTGCGCATCACGACCTGAGTGAGGCGTGGGGTCATGCACAGTCAGGGCAACCGGCAATCTCCCCAGGCCTGACAATGCCAGCACCAGTTCATCCCGGCCATCCTCCTGGATATGCAAGATATCGGGTCGAAACCGCCTGACAAGTCGGACCAATGCCGTCCCATTCCGCAAGACGTCGATCGGGGTTCGCGGACGTTGAAGAACTTCAAGGGCCACACCAGTATCGGAGATGCGTGAACGGAAGTCGGGTCCAAGCTCGTTGGCCGCATTATCGGCATATACAACTAGCAGGACATCCGCGTGCTTACGCAAGGCGCTGGCAAGCAGACTTGCATATTCGGCAAAGTGCAACGCCCAAAGCATGACCTTCATAAAGAAGGTCTCCTGTCAGATTGATTCAAATGAACAACGGGCCTTTTGGTCGATGTTTCGGTATCTGCCACACCTGAACTCTTCTGTGCACTGCTCGACATCCCGTTGGCGCGAGGTGCGCGATCCGTTGTGTAAATGTTCAAGGTGCCCATATTCTTCATGGCGAGTGAGTTTTCCCCTTCAGCAGGGCAAACAAATGGGTATCTTTCCAGCCCCTTCCGGGTGTCAGTAGACGCTTGCGAATTGCCCCAGGCAGCAGGCAGCCCACCAATGTGCCCCACCAGAACATGGAGGTGGCTGGTCGGTGGTTGTGCAAGAACAGCAGGCGCATCGCCCCCCAAACATCCCCTGCCTTGACCAGTCGGTTACGCGCAAAGGCGGTCTGCCGCCGGTGCACTAGGTGCTTGGCGGCACTTCGCAGGTGTGCGGGGAAGGTAGGTTTGCTGGCACGCTGCCACAGGCGCTGGTATGCCGGTTCCAAATCTTGCCAGGCGAACACCTGTGTCAGGCTGTTGGCCACCCCGCGCCGGTAGGCGCCAAGCGGCAGATGCAGATAAGCCACTGGGCCGCATTCCGCCAACTGGAACCAGAAGTCATGGTCTTCGCCGTGGGCCTCACCGGGGGGAAAACGAATGCCTTTGTCTTGGAGTAGGGCGCGGGGCACACAGAGGGTCGAGTTGTTGAACAAGGAGCGTTTTGCGCGCTCCCGGAAAAAGTTGTCGATGATTTCAACAGGGGTGGTGCGTATCTTCTCTGCCGGGCAATCCGGCAGGGGGTGTCCGTCGGGCACTTCGATTGATCCAGTGCCGTAGATACTGCAGCCTGGTTGCTGCGCGATCATATGCCGAGTGGCGCATAGGAAATGGGGCGACCACCAGTCATCCGCATCCAGAAAGGCGACATATTCGCCTTGTGCGGCGTCGATGGCAGTGTTGCGCGCCACGGAAACACCTGAATTTGGGATGGAGATGAGCCGTAGGTTGGCGTAGGGCAGTGCGCGCACGATCTCATCACCGCCGTCGGTAGAACCATCGTTGACGACGATGACTTCCAGGGGCGGGCAAGTCTGTTCACAGGCCGACCGTACCGCTTCGGCGATGTAGGCGGCCTTGTTGTAGAGGGGGATGACGACTGAAATGGTGGGGGACATGGTAGGTACTGGTTTAGCGCAGGGCGGGAGTGCCGCTGGCGGGCGACAGCGTGGTGGCAGGCGCGTCCACCCCTGCTCTGGGCGAGCCATAGGCGAGCATGACGGTAAACGTCACAAGCTGAATGAATACTTCCGCCCCGCCCCAGTTGTTGATGGTCAAGGGCGCCTCGGTAATGGCGCGCGTCAGCGCCATGGCCAGTAAACCGGCAGTGAGGCCGCGCGAAGCGTGGAAGCCACGAATTGCATAGCGTGCGAGCAGCAGCACATAAAACACCGTGGCCAGCAGCCCCACCGTGCCCGCCATCGCCATGGACTGAATAAACTGATTGTGAGCGTGTACGGCGGAAGTCAAACCCACCGAGAACCGATATTCCAGGTCACCCCAGGATGGTCCATAACCGAAAAGTGGGTTTCTGGACCAGTCCTCCAAGGCAAGTGCCCAAATATCCACCCTTCCTGTCAAGCTCAAAAGGCTTGCACCTGTTGGACTGGCTGCGAACCCGCGCAACCCACGTCCGGTGTCCGGATTAAGCAGGACGGCCGTAAATGCAAGAGTGGTAACGACTGCGCCCACCATGAGCGATGCCATTCCCCAATTTATCTGGCCATGGCGCCACTCCTGCATGAGGCGCGGCCAGTAACGGGCCAGCGCCAGCGTGGCAATGGCAATGAGTCCACCCGCCCAGGCGGTCTTGGACTGGGTCAGTATCAGGGAGACCACCGCGAGTCCGATGGCAAACAACTGCAGCATACGGTTGGCGAACGGTTGGTGCCAGGCAAGCAGGATGAACAGCAATGCAAGCGGTCCCAGCGTATTGGCATGACTGCCCAGGCCCCAGTAACGGAAATCGATACCAGGCATCAGGCCGGCCGTGTACCCCTTCTGTACCGCAATGCCAGGGTAGAGAAAGGCCGCCAACGCGCCAATCAGAAGAAAAACGAACAGTGTGACTTTAGCGAAACGCAACGTTCGTTCGTACTCATACTGCACGCTGAAATATGCGGCAGTAAACAGAAGCACGGGGTAGATGCTGTTATGAATAAACACGGGTTTGGTACCCAAGGCGCCGGCGATAAAATTGTGCGTAACCAGTACCAGAAGCAGAGCCACAAAAAGCCCCACGCCGGGATGACGGCGCCTGTTCTCCGCAAAAAGCCAGCCAACGATACGCGATGCGGCAATAAATACAACAGCGAGTGTCAACAGACGGGAAAGCCAGAGTGCCGAGCCGTATTCACCCGCCGTGGCAAAAAACTCTGCCGCGCCGGAACTGAGATCGCGCCGGGCGGCAATAGGTGTCCAGATCATCCCTAGGCCAATGGCCACGAACACCCACGGAAACAAACTCTTTTTGTAATGACGGCCTGCATGGGCAGTCAGGCCAATGCCAAGCACCATACCCAAGAGCAGCACGATCAGGATGCCGATCAGGAATGTGTATTGAATTACTTCGGCAGCACTCATCTTGGTAATTGAGGGAATAAGGTGGTTGTCAAAATCCGCGAGACCCACGCCGGGAGCTTGGACGTGGTATGCAGCACAAGCCTGTTGAATTCAGGATGAACCCTGCGCCCCATCATACGCAACAGGACCAGCCAAGTCACGGCTGCCGCGACGACATCCAGAATCATGATCATGAACACGGGGAGTGCAAGCTCATGCAGAGCGAAATCAGCGCCCCATACCACAAGCGCCACTGCGAGGCTGATGAAAATGCCGTCCCCCAGTACATTGGCATAGTCTCGCAATCGAAGACCCAAGGCTTTGGCGGCTGGGTAGGTGGTGGAAAACGCGCGCACGCATTGCATGAAGATCAGTGCGTAAGCCAAAACCACAATGCTTGTTTGCGCGGCAAACCATACCGCCACGCCCCACACCGGTATCAATGGCATTTGCAGGCGATACTCGCGTGTTTTTTGCCCAGTATTCCAAAGTATGGGCGTGGATAACGCCCATACAAGATAGATCGGCATGGCCAAGGCCAATGCACGCATCACCTCTGCTGCGGGCGCCCATACCGGGCCGTAGATGACTTCAATGAGCGTTGGCGCGGCTGCGGAAATGCCTGCAAATACCGGCGCCACCAGCAGTGCCACGGCCGCAAGGACAGCCAGATAGGCCCGGCGCATGTCGGGCAGGTTTTCCTGTAAACGCGAGGATGCCGCGAACAAGATGGATTGCGTGGTATTAAGGATTTGCAGCGTGGGATTGTTCAACAAATTGTAGGGTGTGGCATAGAGCCCCACTTCAGTTGTGCCCGCCAACCTACCAAGCAGGACTCTGTCGATATTCATCAAGGTCCAATTAGTCAGGTTGGTTGCAAGAAATGTTGCCGAATAGCGCAGAAATTCATAGTTGTCGTCAATGAGCAATAGTGGGCGAATGGCATGGGGTTTTTGAATGTATAGCAATGTGGTGTTGATACCGGCTTGTGTTAGCCATGCTAAAACCGGAGCCCAGATGCCAGCACCCAACATGAGAGCCGGTATGCCCACAACAATGTAACCGACGAAATAGCTGGAAATCAGGGCTAACTGGATTGCCTTGAAATTGAGATCGCGACGTAACAAATTCATGGCAGGTATGCCTGCCGCGTTGATCAGCAAAGTGGTGGCAAGCACAGCCAAGACTGGGCCGACCCTGGGGTCATTGAACCAATCTGCCAAGTACGGGGCCAGCGTGGCCAGCAATGTTGCGACAACGCTGGCAACCATCACATGCCAGGTAAAGGACAGCCGTATGTCGCACGCGGTGATTTCTTTTTTCTGGATGAGTGCGTACGACATGCCAATGTCGGCGAACAGCGCGGAAAGACTTACGGCCAGACTGGCAAGCAGAAAGACACCGAAATGATCAGGGCCCAACACCCGTGCGAAGGTGACTTGGGCCGCCACCTGTAGTATGGCGCGCAGAAAAGTGCCCGCAGACATCCAGCCTGCTGCGGCGATGCTTCGATCCGCGACATGGCCGACGCTCATGAGGTCACACAGGAAGAATTGTTCAGCATTATGGAGATACCACGACTGTGGCGAGATCAATCAGGCTGAAGACCAACTGCGCCAGTACGCTTGGGAGGGCAGGCTTGCCGAGGACGTTCGCGTGGGTCATGCCTGGTTTACTCCGGCAAGCAGGCCAGCCTTGCCCTGGCCTTCGGGCTGAGGGCGCCGAGCATGGCCTGGATGAAGGCTTCCTGCCGCGATAGGCCTGCGCGGGGTCGCGGCTGATGCTGGATACGCGCACCAGCATGCCATACGGGATGTCGCCATTTGGGTGGTTGTGTCCGGGGAGAGCATAGGATTTTCCCGTCCTGTGGCTCGCTCCACGAATTCGTGATGGGCGGCGGCCAGGCCCGCATTCATGTTGGTGGGTGGTTGTCCAAGCCATGGCTTGCAGGCGGGAGACGTCCATGAGCTTCCTGGGTATGCCGTCGGGCTTGGTGGAGTCGAGGACGATGTCGCCTGCGTAGCCGGCAACCTGTTGTACGGTTTCGGCCAGTTCGCGGATGGTGAGGTCGTGGCCGACGCCGATGTTGACGAGGGGGGGATGTAGTCTTCTTTATCCTCAGGGCGGTCCTTGCTTGCAGTCTGGCCTTCGCTCTTACGCTCACTTCCACCCCCACCCCTGTCCTCCCCCGTCGAGGGGGAGGGGGTGGATAGGCGGCGCATGAGGGCCGACCCAACCAGGCCGCGGTGGCCGGCGATGCAGATTTTGTCGGCGGGGTTCATTTATGGATTGATTGTTCGGTTTGATCAGGATCCGGCATTGGCATGGGGGTGCGAAGGGTAGTCATTCCAGGGCATGTGGTCACAGTCTGTGACCACACCGTGCTGGCTCATGACACCTCGGCCGGTGTGCGTCTCAACCATTGGATTTGTTTCCCTGTAGCCCGCTCGTAAAGGGCTTCCGGTGAAAAATCGAACCCGCACGGCCATGCCAGCGTGGGCCAATCATCCAGAAAGAAGTTGGCGAATACGGCTTTGTCCTTGAGCGGCTTGGCGGCGGGAAAGCGTTCAAGCACATCGGTGAGGTCAACGACACCTTCCTCGTCCGTGTTGAAGCGCAACCATATCCGGTAGCCGTCCAGATAACGCGCTTCTGAAATTTTGATCACCATGATCAGGCTCCTCAGACCAAGGGGGGATGCGATGAAAATCCTTGGATTCCCACATGGATAACAATTCACCCTGATGCAGTTCCGCCCACTCCTCCACCAGACCCCTCACCCGGGCAGGCAGGCTGCCTCCCAGAACATTCAGGGTTTGGATGTCCACAACCGCACGGTATTCGTTGTAGCGAACGTGGCAGTGCGGCGGATTGTAATCGTCGAAATACATGCTGATCACGATTCCGAGAAAGCGGCTTATCTCCGGCATGGGTTTACTCGTGGTAGTCCATGGCCTTGTAGCCGTGACGCTTGACGAGTTCGTCGCGCTCGGCGGCCTTCAAGTCCTCGCGCACCATCTCGGCCACCAGTTCCTGAAAGCCGATGCGCGGCCTCCAGCCCAGCTTCTCGCGTGCCTTGGACGGGTCGCCGAGCAGGGTCTCCACCTCGGTGGGGCGGAAGTAGCGCGGGTCGACGGCGACGATTAAGCGTCCGCCCTCTGCCCCGGAGCCTGCACCGCCTGCGGAGGAGGGGTGTAGCCAGTAGCCCTTCTCGTCCACGCCCTGGCCTTCCCAGCGGATCTGCATGCCGAGTTCCCTGGCGGCGGCGTTGACGAAGTCGCGCACGGAATACTGCACGCCGGTGGCGATGACGAAGTCTTCGGGCTCGGCCTGTTGCAGCATGAGCCACTGCATCTCGACGTAGTCCTTGGCGTGGCCCCAGTCGCGCCTGGCGTCGAGGTTGCCGAGGTATAGGCAGTCCTGCAGGCCGAGTTTGATTCTTGCCAGGGCGCGGGTGATCTTGCGTGTGACGAAGGTCTCGCCGCGGATCGGCGACTCGTGGTTGAACAGGATGCCGTTGCAGGCATACAGGCCGTAGGCCTCGCGGTAGTTGACCGTGATCCAGTAGGCGTAGAGCTTGGCCACGGCGTAGGGGCTCCTCGGGTAGAAGGGGGTGGTCTCGCGCTGCGGGATCTCCTGCACCTTGCCGTAGAGCTCCGAGGTGCTCGCCTGGTAGAAGCGGGTCTTCTTCTCCAGCCCCAGGATGCGGATCGCCTCGAGGATGCGCAGCGTGCCCAGGGCGTCGGAGTTGGCGGTGTATTCGGGTTCCTCGAAGGACACTGCGACGTGGCTCTGGGCGGCGAGGTTGTAGATCTCGTCCGGCCGCACCTGCTGGATGATGCGGATCAGGCTGGAGGAGTCGGTCAGGTCGCCGTGGTGCAGGATGAATTTGCGTCCGGTTTCGTGCGGGTCTTGATAAAGGTGGTCGATGCGGTCGGTGTTGAACAGGCTGGTGCGGCGCTTGATGCCGTGCACTTCGTAGCCCTTGTTCAGGAGGAATTCGGCGAGATAGGCGCCGTCCTGGCCGGTGATGCCGGTGATCAAAGCAGTTTTGCGGGACATGATTGTTTTGGCCTGATTGCAGGCAGACGGTGGCGAACACTGTGCGACCGTAACCGGTCGTATCGCACCCGGCAAACCCAGTCGCGGTTGTCCTGAACGGCCGGGCGCGCCGTGCCAGGCCCAATCCTCAACATCGCCGGCCACGCTACTCCCGCCGTAGCAACCGGTCGTTGAGGAAACTGGCCAGACCCCCGGCGCGGAACTCGCGCTCCATATGATCGCGATCGGCGATGTCGCGCGACCACTCCAGCAGGCCGACGTCCGGATGCGCCCGGTGGTAGCGCGCGTACTGCTCGAAGAAGTAGTCCGCCTTGCCGGCCTTGGAATGCTTGATGTGACCATAGGGCCACAGGCGCAACTGGTCGGTCCGCTCGATCGGCATCGAGGCGGCGGGCGACCTGAAGCTGAGCGATGCCTTCAGCCTGTTCGCCTCCTACAGCTACACTGATGCGACCTACCGCGACGACGTGTTCAACGTTTCGGGCGTGCTGCTGGCAGCGATCAAGGGCAAGACCGTGGTCGATACGCCCAGGCACCTGCTGCATGGCGAACTGTCGTATGACAGCCCGACCTTCTTCGGCCGTGTCGGCGTCAACTACATGTCGAAGCGCTTCTTCACCTACCTGAACCTGTTCGTGACCGCGATGCTCGTGCTGGTCCTGGCCGACAACCTCCTGCTGCTGTTCGTCGGCTGGGAGGGCGTGGGGCTGTGCTCGTACCTGCTGATCGGGTTCTACTTCCACAAGAAGAGCGCGTCGGACGCGGCCAACAAGGCGTTCATCGTGAACCGCATCGGCGACGCCGGATTCATCCTGGGGATGTTTCTCCTGTGGACGGCGGCGGGCTCGCTGCGATTCGTGGACGTCAACGAGGCGCTCTCCTCTTCGCGCTTCGCGCCCGAGGCGGGCGTGTTCGGCGTGCTCAGCCTGACGGCGCTGCTGCTGTTTGTGGGGGCGACGGGAAAGAGCGCGCAGATTCCGCTGTTCGTGTGGCTGCCGGACGCGATGGAGGGTCCGACGCCGGTGAGCGCGCTGATCCACGCAGCGACGATGGTGACGGCGGGCGTGTACATGTGCGCGCGGTCGAACGCGCTGCTGGCGCTGACGCCGGAGACCTCGCACATCATCGCGGCGGTGGGCGCGGCGACGGCGATCCTGGCGGCATCGATCGGCCTGGTGCAGAACGACATCAAGCGGGTGCTGGCCTACTCGACGGTCTCGCAGCTCGGCTACATGTTCGTGGCGGTGGGCGTGGGCGCCTACTGGGCGGCGATCTTCCATCTCTACACGCACGCTTTCTTCAAGGCGCTGCTGTTCCTTGGCGCGGGCAGCGTGATCCATGCGTTGAGCGGCGAGCAGGACCTGCGGCGGATGGGCGGGCTGAAGGACAGGATCCCGGTGACGTTCCGGACCATGTTCATCGCTTCGCTGGCCATCGCCGGCATTCCGCCTCTGGCGGGCTTCTTCTCGAAGGACGAGATCCTGTGGCAGGCGTGGAGCTCGCCGCTCGGCTCGAAGGCGCTGTGGGCGGTGGGCTGGGCGACGGCGGCGATGACGGCGTTCTACATGTGGCGGCTGATGTTCATGACCTTCTACGGGGAAGGGCGCATGGATGAACACACGCGGCGCCACATCCACGAGTCGCCGCGCTCGATGACCGTTCCGCTGACGGTGCTGGCCGCAGGCTCCGTGGTGGCGGGCTGGATCGGAATGCCCAAGGTGTTCGGCGAAAGCGGCTTCCAGCAGGCGTTCGAGCACTGGCTCGCGCCGGTGTTCGCCGCGGCGGCGGGCGCCGCGCACGCCGGGCACGAGGCGGCGCACCACGACGCCACGATGGAATGGGTGCTGATGGGGCTGTCGATCGGCGCAGCCATCGGCGGCATTCTCGTCGCGCGGCACATCTATCTGGCGCTCAAGGAGCATGAGCGGCCGTCGGGCGGTCCGCTCTATCCGGTGCTCTACAACAAGTGGTACGTCGACGAAGCCTACAATGCGCTCTTCGTCCGTGGGCTGGCCCAGGGCGGTGGCGGCGCGATGGCCCGGTTCGACGCCGCCGTGGTGGATGGCGGCGTGAACGGGACGGCGTGGATGACGCGGCTCGTGTCCAGGATTTCGATCTGGTACGACACCTGGATCGTGGACGGGCTGGTGAACCTCGGCGCGTTCACGGTGCGGGCGCTGTCGTTCCCGGTGCGGTTCATCCAGACAGGATTCCTGCATTCCTATGCGCTCATGTTCCTGGCCGGCGTGCTGGCCAGCTTCGCGTTGCTGGCGGTGGTGGTGCTGGTGCTGCAGCAGGGTGGTGCGCGGCTGGGCTGGGGCTTCCAGTTCCAGTCGCCGGTGTTCGTGGTG
>OGCL01000531.1_pt1 | contig 40330 bp, 32 predicted proteins | sample 1570041 | NCBI WGS metagenome assembly OGCL01 (sample SAMN06266162, study PRJEB24511) | hot springs metagenome | isolation source: Hot spring water | place: South Africa: Limpopo | collected 2015-06-22 | reverse complement strand
TCAGGCGGCCCACACCGATGGGTTCGCCGGTCTCGTCGCAGTAGCCGTAGTCGCCAGCGTCAATGCGGGCGATGGACTGTTCGATCTTCTTGAGCAGCTTGCGCTCGCGGTCGCGTGTGCGCAACTCCAGGGCATGCTCTTCCTCGATCGTGGCGCGGTCGGCCGGGTCGGGCACCACCACGGTGTCTTCCCGCAGGTGTTCGGTGGTTTCGCCAGCGCTGTTGTGGATGTCCTGCTTGAGCTGAACGAGCTTGAGGCGGAAAAACGCCATCTGCTTGTCGTTCATGTACTCGCTGTCGGGCATGGCCATGACTTCAGCGTCGGTCAGCTCGGCGGCGGACTTGGTTTTCCAGTTGTTCGCCAGCTTGGGGTCTTTTTTGGCAGCCGTGAAAGTAGGCTGCGCTTGCGCGGTCGTGGGCATGGTATGTAGATAACTGGCTTTGGCAGCGGTGGACGCCACTGCCTGTGCCATGGATGGTACGGTCAATTGGGCCAATCGGGAAGAAGGCCGGGTTGTGCGCACGGGTACCTGCAACTCGGCCGGTGCGGCAGGGCTGGGCGCCGGTGCTGCCACAGCGGGACTGGCCGCCTTGGCCACAACAGCTTTGGGGGCCGCTGCCGCTTTGGGCGCGGCTGCTGCCACTTTGGCCGCAGCGGCTTTGGCTGCTGGCTTGGGCGCCGCCGCAGGGGCTGCAGCGGCGGGCTTGGTTGCCTTCGTGGCCGCCTTGGGTTTGCTGGTGTCGGCTTTCACTTCCTGGTCTCCTCGCTGTACGGGCGGGCCCTTGGCCGCTCTCACGGCCCGGGACTGGTGGCAAGCCTTGGGTGGTTTTACCGGGGCGCGATTGTATCGACCTGGGCTGACGCAAACAGAAACGTTGCGGATACAACACAGATCGGGCCGAATCGACGCCCCGACACCGGCGAAGGGGGTCAGACCAGGCTCTGCTCCAGCCCTTGCAGGAAGATGTCCTTGGGCAGGTCGATGCCAATGAAGACCATCTTGCTCACCCGTGGCTCGCCCTCCGCCCACTGGGGGCCCAGGTCACTGCCCATGAGCTGGTGCACACCCTGGAAGATCACCTTGCGCTCGGTGCCCTTCATATTAAGCACGCCTTTGTAGCGCAGCATGCGCGGGCCATAAATGTTGACAATCGCCCCGAGAAAGTCTTCGAGCTTGGCCGGGTCGAAAGGGCGCTCCGAGCGGTACACAAAACTCTTCACATCGTCGTCATGGTGATGGTGGTGGCCATGCCCATGGTCGTGCTGGTGCGAGGGGTGGTTGCAGTGCTCGCCATGTTCATGGTCGTGATCATGGTGGTCATGGCCGTGCTCTTCTTCCTTGAGGAAGTCCGGGTCGATGTCCAGCTTGGCATTGAGGTTGAAGCCGCGCAGATCCAGCACCTCCTTGAGCGGCACTTCACCAAAATGCACGGCTTTGATAGGCGCGCGCGGGTTCATGTGCTTCAGGCGGTGGATCAGCGCATCGGTTTCCTCGGCGCTGACCAGGTCGGTCTTGGACAGGAAGATCTGGTCCGCGAAGCCCACCTGGCGGCGCGCTTCCTGGCGGTCATTGAGCTGCTGGGGCGCATGCTTGGCGTCCACCAGGGTGATGATGGAGTCGATGAGGTAGGTCTCGGCGATTTCTTCGTCCATGAAGAAGGTCTGCGCCACGGGGCCCGGGTCGGCCACGCCCGTGGTCTCGATCACGATGCGGTCGAACTCCAGCAGGTTCTTGCGCTTCTTGGCGGCCAGCAGCTGCAGGGTTTCGCGCAGGTCTTCGCGGATGGTGCAGCAGATGCAGCCGTTGCTCATCTGCACGATCTGCTCCTTGGACTCGGTCACGAGGATGTCGTTGTCGATGTTTTCTTCACCGAATTCATTCTCGATCACGGCAATCTTCTGGCCATGGGCTTCGCTCAAGAGACGCTTGAGCAGCGTCGTTTTGCCCGAGCCCAGGAAGCCGGTGAGGATGGTGACGGGGATCAGTGCCATAAATCTGTCTTTCAAGGGGGCCAAATACTTGCGCTGCAGCCCGGTGCCGCAGGCTGCAGGGCCCCGCACTGGGGGCGTTTTTTCAGTGTACCGAGGCTGTCAAGCCCCTGCCGGGCGTTGCCGGGTTCAACCTTTGCGCATCACGACCAGGCCCTTGAGGTACTCCCCTTCCGGGAACTCCAGCGTCATCGGGTGGTCGGGCGCGCCGCCCAGGCGCTCCAGAATGAAGCCGTCCACGCCCGCATCGGCCCCGGCCGAGGCCACGATCTTGTGGAACAGGTCGGCGCTGATGCCGCCTGAGCAGGAGAAGGTGAACAGCACGCCGCCGGGCGACAGCAGCTGCAGTGCCAGGCGGTTGATGTCCTTGTAAGCCCGTGCCGCACGGTCGGCGTGGGCCGCAGTCGGCGCAAACTTCGGCGGATCCAGGATGATGGCGTCGAACCGCTGGCCTTCCTTGAGGAACTGGCGCAGCGAGGCGTTCACGTCGGCATCGAGGAAGGTGGCCCGGTTCGGATCAAAACCGTTGAGCGCGACATGGGCGCGGGCGCGCTCCAGGGCCGGGCCCGAAGAATCGATGGAGGTCACATGCCCGTCGGCCACGGTGCCCGCCGCGCGCATGCCCGCCAGCGCCGCCACGCTGAAGCCGCCGGTGTAGCAAAAGCAGTTGAGCACGTGCTTGAAGCCCAGGCGCTGCGCGTAGTCGGCAAACCGCTTGCGGCTGTCGCGCTGGTCCAGGTAGAAGCCGGTCTTGTGGCCCTCGGCGATGTTGAGGGTCAGGCGCCACTGGTGTTCCTGGATGGTGAGCTCCAGCGGCGGCCCTTCGCCGTCGCCCAACGCCCCCGTGGGCCCGCCGCGCAGCCAGCCGGTGGCGGGCTGGAGGCCCTCCAGCGCACGCACGCTGGCGTCCGAGCGCTCGTACAACTTGGTCAGCCCCGTCTCGCGCAGCAGCGCATCGGCAATCACGCCTTTCCAGCGCTCGGTGCCCGCACTGGTGAACTGCGCCACCAGCGTGTCGCCATAGCGGTCCACGATGAGCCCGGGCAGGCCGTCGGACTCGCCGTGCACCAGGCGCACGCCGTCGCTTTGCACATCAAAACGGGCTCTGGCGATGATGGAGCGTGCGCAAGCAGCTATGAAATACGGAGCATCGATGCGCTGCGCCTCGTCAAAGCTCCACACCCGCGCGCGGATGCGCGAGCTGGGGCTGAAAGCCGCCCAGGCCAGGAACTGGCCCTCGTGCGACTCCACACGCACGGTCTCGCCGCTGTCGCCGCCGCCTTTGGCGATGGCCGATTCAAAGATCCAGGGGTGACGGCGCAAGAGCGAGCGCTCTTTGCCAGGGCGAAGGCGAAGGGTTTTCATGCCCCGGATTGTGCGGGTTGGGAGCCCGCCTCACCTGCTGGGCCGCGCAAAAACAGCGATGCAGCCTCCCAAGCCCACCAAGCCCTGCAACAGCTGGCGGTGCTCTGCGCCTCCTGAATTTATCAATTTCCACCTATTTATTTGACAAAAATGATTGCTCATACTTAGAATTGCTGAAATTATCATTTTTATCAAAAAACCATGCCTGCGACCCACACCCACATTCCCGCCACCCGACTGGCACCTGCGCCCGGCACCGCCCAGGCCACGATGACCGACCTCCGCGAGTTCCTGGCGTTCAAGATCGGGAACGAGGAATACGGGGTGGACATCCTGCGCGTGCAGGAGATCCGTTCGTACGAAAAGCCCACCACCATCGCCAATGCCACGGGCGAACTCCAGGGCGTGATGAACCTGCGCGGCGTGATCGTTCCGATCATCGACCTGCGCCTGAAGCTGGGGCAAACCGCCGTGCAATACGACCCCCTCAAGGTCGTGATCGTGCTGAACATCGGCCAGCGCATGGTGGGCGCGGTGGTGGACGGCGTCTCTGACGTGCTCACGCTGGAGCGTGAACAGATGCGCCCCATGCCCGCCCTGCGTGGCGACATCGCCCCCGAACATCTGCTGGCGATTGGCTCGGTCGGCCAGCGGATGTTGATCCTGCTCGATATCGAAAAATTTCTTGCCAATTCTGTGGCGAGTGGTACACCTGCTGACTGCCACTGAGCTGCAGCACAACCTACAAGGAACTGCACACCATGAACTTCAACGACCTGAAGATTTCTACCCGGCTCACACTGGGCTTCGGCCTGATGGGCCTGCTCATTGGCATCATGGGCACGCTGTCCATGGGGCTGGCCCACCGCGCGGACAACGCCTTCCACTCCATCATCGACGATCGCTTCCCCAAGGTGCTGAACCTGCACGTGGCCAAGGAAGACGTGACGGCTGTGGAACTGGCCCTCACGCAGATGCTGCTGGATACCCGTCCCGAAAACCTGCAGCGCCACCAGGCCCTGGTCAACAGCAAGCGGCAAGAGATCACACAGCTCCTCGATACCCTGGGCCAGCAGATCACTTCGCCCGAAGGCAAGGCCGCGCTGGCCGAGACCCAGCGTGCGCGCAGCGACTATGCAGCGCAACTGCAACGCTACTCCGAACTGGCCAACGCGGGTCAGCTGGACGAGGCCCGGACCATCCTCACAGGTGCCATGGCGGCGCCACGCGCCACCTACTTTGAGGCGCTGGACAGGCTGATCGCCTACCAGGAGTCGCTGGCCAAGAACGCCCAGGCCGAGGCGGTGGCCGCTGTGTCCACCATGAATGTGTTTGTGCTGTCGCTTACGGGGCTGTCCCTGATCGCGGGCGCCGTGATTGGCCTGCGCATCGTCCGCTCCACCACCGAGCCCCTGCGCCGCGCCGTGGATGCCGCGCGCGCCGTGGCCGCCGGTGACCTGAGCCTGCCCATCACCTACCGGGGCACCAACGAAACCGCACAGTTGCTCAAGGCCCTGCTGGAGATGCAGCAATCGCTGGTGCATCTGGTGGGCCAGGTTCGGCACAACAGTGATAGCGTCTCCAACGCATCGGCCGAAATTGCCCAAGGCAACAACGACCTTTCGGCCCGCACCGAGCAGCAGGCCAGTGCGCTGCAGGAAACCGCCGCGTCCATGGAACAGCTCAACACCGCCGTACGCAACAACGCCGACAACGCACAGCGGGCCGACGCCATGGCGCGCAGTGCCAGCGAAGTGGCCGCACAGGGCGGCAGCGTGGTGGCCGAGGTGGTCCACACGATGAAAGACATCAATGAAAGCAGCCGACAGATTGCGGACATCGTGGGCGTGATCGACTCCATCGCTTTCCAGACCAACATCCTGGCGCTCAACGCCGCGGTGGAAGCCGCCCGCGCCGGTGAACAAGGCCGGGGCTTCGCGGTGGTGGCCACCGAGGTGCGCATACTCGCCAGCCGGTCGGCCGAGGCCTCGCGCGAGATCAAGAGCCTGATCGGCACCAGCGTGGAGCGCGTGGAAGCAGGCACCGCCCTGGTGGACCGCGCCGGGCAGACCATGAGCGAAGTGGTCGCCTCCATCCGCCGCGTGACCGACATCATGGGCGAGATCAGCGCTGCCAGCACCGAGCAGAGCCAGGGCGTGGACCAGATCAACGAGGCCGTCACACAGATGGACCAGGCCACCCAGCAGAACGCCGCCCTGGTCGAGGAAATGGCCGCTGCCGCAGCCAGCCTCAACCACCAGGCCACGGATCTGGTGAACACGGTGGCCACCTTCCGCCTTTCAGCCCAGGACGAAACCACGGCCCTGCCACCGCCCTCCCGGACAAAAGCACTGGCCCACACTCAGCACACCCCGCAGGCCGCGCAGCCGCGCGCCGCGGCCCGTCCGATGGTGGGCAAGCACGACACCCCACGCCCCACCCTGGGCCACCGGCCCCGTACCACCACCGCCCTGAAGCCCGCAGCCGTTGCGCTGGCAACTGCAAGCGGGGGCGACGCAAACTGGGAAAGCTTCTGACGCGTCACAAGCGCGACATGGCCCCCGGTCCACAGTGGGGACAGCGGTCTTTTTACCAAGGAGGGCGTTCACCATGAACTTCAAGCAGCTGAAAATTTCTACCCGCCTGTCGCTGCTGCTCGCAGCGCTGTGCCTGCTCACCACCGTGATCGGCAGCGTGGGCCTGGCGGGCATGCAACGCGCCAACGCGGGCTTGAACACCGTGTACCAGGACCGGGTGGTACCCCTCAAGCAGATCAAGCTGGTGTCCGACGCTTACGCCGTGAACGTGGTGGACACGGCCCACAAGGTGCGGGACGGCGCCTTCACGCCCCAGCAGGGGCTGGACTCCATCGCCAAGGCCAAAAAAGAGATCAGCGACAACTGGAGCGCCTACCTGGCCACCGAGCTGGTGGCCGACGAGGTGCGTCTGACCGCGCAGTTCAAGACGCTGCAGCCCCAGGCCGACGGTGCCGTGCGCACCCTGGAGGAACTCATCGGCCGCAAGGACCTGCCCGGCCTGACCGCCTACGCCGCCAAGGAGATGTACCCCGCGCTCGACCCCTTGCAGGACGTGCTGGGCGCGCTGGTGCAGGTGCAGCTGGACACGGCCCGCAAGGAATACGACCAGGCCGTGGTGTCGTATGCCAATACCCGGCTGTTTGTGGTCCTGGCGATTGCAGGCGGTGTGCTATTTGCCCTGGGTTTTGGCACCCTGGTGGCGCGCAGCATCGTGGGCGAGCTGGGCACCGAGCCCGGCACGGCCGCCGAGTTGGCGCGCAGCGTGGCCCATGGCGACCTCACGGTGGCGATCCACCTCAAGCCCGGTGACACCACCAGCCTGATGGCCCAGCTCAAGCGCATGCAGGACAGCCTGGTGGCGATGGTGGCCATGGTGCACCAGAGTTCGGTCAATGTGGCCAGCGCGTCCGAGCAGATTGCCCAGGGCAACAACAGCCTGTCGTCCCGCACCGAGGAGCAGGCCAGCGCGCTGGAGGAAACCGCTGCGTCGATGGAACAGCTCAATGCCACCGTGCGGCAGAACGCCGACAGCTCGCGCCAGGCCAACCAGCTTGCACACAGCGCCACCACCATTGCCATGCAGGGCGGCGCGGTGGTGGCCGACGTGGTGCGCACCATGAAGGACATCAACGACAGCAGCAGCAAGATCACCGAGATCATCGGCGTGATCGACTCCATCGCCTTCCAGACCAACATCCTGGCGCTCAACGCGGCGGTGGAGGCCGCCCGCGCCGGCGAACAAGGCCGGGGCTTCGCGGTGGTGGCCACCGAGGTGCGTGTGCTCGCCAGCCGCTCGGCCGAGGCCTCGCGCGAGATCAAGGGCCTGATCGGCAACAGTGTGGAACGCGTGGAAGCAGGCACCGCCCTGGTGGACCGCGCCGGGCAGACCATGAACGAAGTGGTCGCCTCCATCCGCCGCGTGACCGACATCATGGGCGAGATCAGCGCCGCCAGCACCGAGCAGAGTGAGGGCATGGACCAGATCAGCGAGGCGGTGACCCAGATGGACCAGGCCACCCAGCAGAACGCTGCCCTGGTCGAAGAGATGGCCGCCGCCGCCGCCAGCCTGAACCACCAGGCCGGAGAGCTGGTGGACACCGTGGCCACCTTCAAGCTGCCCGAGGTGTATGAACACCGCGCCGCCCTGCCCCACCAGCCTTCGCGCCGCAACCTGCTGGGCCACGGCCCGGCGGGCATCACTGCGGCCTGACGCGCCCCGGCGTGTCCGGCAGCGGCGGCCTTTAGCCGCCTGGCTTCTTCCGGCGAGCGCGGGGATGCGCCGCGTCATACACCTTGGCCAGGTGCTGAAAGTCGAGCCGTGTATAGACCTGCGTGGTGGTGATGTTGGCGTGGCCCAGCAGCTCCTGCACCGCACGCAAGTCGCCGCTGCTTTGAAGCAGGTGGCTGGCGAATGAATGGCGCAGCATGTGCGGGTGCACCGGCGTGGTCAGCCCGGCCTGCTGGCTGCGCTGGCGCAGGCGCAGCCAGATGGCCTGCGCCGTGAGCCGCGCGCCGCGCTGGCCCACAAACAGCGCGGCATCGAGCCGCGCCGCGCCCTCACCGCCAAACGGCGTGGCGCGGAGGGCCAGCCAGGCCTGCAGCGCGGCCGTGGCGGCGGCGCCCACCGGCACGCTGCGGCGCTTGCTGCCCTTGCCAAACACATGGGCCTCGCCCGCCTGCAGATCCACCCAGCCGCGCCCCAGGCGATGGGTGTCGGCGTTGGCAACGGCATCCAGCCCGGCCAGCTCGCCCACGCGCAGGCCACAGCCATACAGCAGCTCCACCATGGCGGCATCGCGCGCCTCCAGCCAGGGGTCGGCGCCGGTGTTGTCAAACTCGGCCAGCCGCACGGCGTCGTCCACGCCCAGGGCCTTGGGCAGGGGCTTGGGGGCCTTGGGTGCGCGCACGTCCTGCACCGGGTTGTGCGGGATCAGCCCCTGCCGCCCGGCCCAGGTGAAGAACCCCCGCCAGCCCGAGAGGATGAGTGCAATGCCCCGCCCACTGCGCCCCGCGCTGTGCATCTGCGCCACAAAGCGGCGGATGTGGGCGCTCGTGAGCTGCAGCAGCGGCACATTCACCGCCGCCGCCAGTTGCGCCAGCCTTTCCAGGTCCAGGGTGTAGAGCGTGAGGGTGCGCGCGGCCAGCCGCTTTTCAACGCGCACATGCTCCAGGTAGCGCAGGACGTGCGGGTCTGCGGGGATCTGCGTGGGCGGCGCGTCGGGCATGGAGCACTACCCCAGCAACGGGCGCGCCCCCAGGCCAGCGCCACCGTGGAACCGGCTTCGCCGGGCCCGGGGTGGCGTCCCCCCGCAAGGGGGAAGCGGCGCAGCCGCACAGGGGGGCATCATTTCAGGCGCAGCAGCGCAGCGCTGGCCAGCTCAGCCATGCGCGACAGGAAGTCGGTGCCCATGGTGGCGTCAAAGCGCTGCGGGTCGTGCGAGCCCAGCACCAGCAGGCCAAACGCAGGCGTGGCGCTATCGATGGCGCCCGCGCGCAGCGGCAGCAGCGCCAGCGACTGGGCGGGCTCGCCGCTTTCCTGCGCCAGCCAGCCTGCGGGCTCAAAGCCCAGGTTGGGGCCGCAGAACGGCATGGTCAGCGACGAGGCGAACGCCCGCGCGTCTTCGCTCGCGCCCTGGGTGAAGTCGGCGTCGATGTACGGGGCGGCCACTTCCCACACCCGCACGGCTGCCTGGGGCACGTCGAACAGGGTGCGCACGCCATCGACCACGGCCTGCGGCAGGTCGAACGGGTCGCGCACCTCCAGCAGGCTGCTGGTCCACTGGTGCACCTTGTGGGCAATGGCCGCGTTTTCGTTGCTGTTGCGCACCATCTCCATGATGCGCTGCTCCAGGCCCTTGATCTTCTCGCGCAGCATCTCGGCCTGGCGCTCCTGCAGGCTCACGGCGCGCGCGCCGTGGGGGCTGGTGATCTGCACGCTGGCCAGCACCTCGGCATGCCGCTCGAAGAAGCCGGGGGTGTTGGTCAAAAACTGGGCGATGTCGTCTTCGGTGATCGGTGGGATGTGGGAGGTCGTCATACGAGGGTGTCAGGAATGTCGATCTGGCCTTCGAACACCGTGGTGGCGGGGCCGGTCATGAAAACGGAATCGGCCGCCTGGCCGCTCCAGGCAATGGTGAGGCGGCCGCCGCGCGTGTCCACCTGCACCTCTGGGTCGAGCAGGCCCAGGCGGATGCCCGCCGCCACCGCCGCGCAGGCGCCGGTGCCACAGGCCAGGGTCTCGCCCACGCCACGCTCGAACACGCGCAGCCGCACATGGGCACGGTCCACGATCTGCAGATAACCCACATTCACCCGCTGCGGAAAGCGCGGGTGGCTTTCGATGAGGGGGCCGGTTTCCTGCACGGGCGCAGTGTCCACGTTGTCCACCAGCTGCACGGCATGGGGGTTGCCCATGGACACAACCGCTACCAAAACGATAGCTGAAAGCGCTTTACCATCAGGCGGTAACGGCCATTTTTGCCCCAAACCTTGCGCCACGGGCACCAGGCCGGTCGCATCAAAGGGCACCTTGGCAGGGTCGAACTCGGGGCGGCCCATGTCCACGGTGACACGGCCATCGGCCGTAAGGCGCGGGGCGATCACGCCGCTTTGGGTCTGCACCCGGATCTGGTCCTTGCCGGTGAGGCCCTTGTCGTGCACAAAGCGCGCAAAGCAGCGCGCGCCGTTGCCGCACTGCTCCACCTCGCCGCCATCGGCGTTGTGGATCACGTATTCGAAATCAATGCCCTCTGCCGGGGAGGGACGTACGGTGAGTATCTGGTCGGCACCCACGCCAAAGTGGCGGTCGGCCAGGAAGCGGTACTGCGCCGCAGACAGCCCCAGACGACCCTGGGTTTCGTCGAGCACCACGAAATCGTTGCCCGCGCCTTGCATTTTGGTAAAGCGAATCTGCATGGGACGGGATTATGGCCCCGCCCCTGCGCCAAACCGCGTGCGGGCGTACGCTTGGCAGCTTCTCTTGATTCCCTCGGCTTTTCAGGAACCGCGCATGACCGATCTTTCAGCTTTTGCCATCACCCGCAAGTGGCCAGCCCAGCATCCCGACCGCCTGCAGCTGTATTCGCTGCCCACGCCCAACGGCGTGAAGGTGTCGATTGCCCTCGAAGAACTGGGCCTGCCCTACGAGCCCCACCTGGTGAGCTTTGAGACCAACGACCAGACCTCGCCCGAATTCCTCTCGCTCAACCCCAACAACAAGATCCCGGCCATCCTGGACCCGAACGGGCCGGATGGAAAGCCGCTGGCGCTGTTCGAGTCCGGCGCCATCCTGGTCTACCTGGCCAGCAAGACCGGCCAATTGATGCCACAAGACACCGTCGGACGCTACGAAACCCTGCAGTGGGTGATGTGGCAGATGGGCGGTGTGGGCCCCATGTTTGGCCAGCTCGGGTTCTTCCACAAGTTTGCGGGCAAGGACTTTGAAGACAAGCGCCCGCGCGACCGGTATGTCGCTGAATCGAAGCGCCTGCTCAAGGTGCTGGACGAGCGCTTGGCGGGCCGCCAGTGGGTGATGGGCGACCAGTACACCATCGCCGACATCGCCATCCTGCCCTGGGTGCGCAACCTGGTGGGCTTCTATGGCGCGGGCGAACTGGTGGAGTTTGACCAGTTCAAGGAGGTGCAGCGCGTGCTCGCCGCCTTCGTGGCCCGCCCGGCGGTGGCCCGGGGGCTGGCAATTCCGGCACGCGGCTGACGGCGGGCGCCCGGGCGCCGGGTTTCTCATCCGCCCTTGATCTTGATCATGCCGCGCAGCCCGGCACCTGGCCGCCACGCACCTACCATCGGCCTCCTCAAAAAAACAGGGAGCACCCCATGGGATTGACCGTTGATGTTCTTCAGGATCTGGACCTGCACGACCTGCAGGCTGCCGCCCGCGCAGCGCTGCAGGAAACCAACGCCATCGCGCTGATCGAGTTGCTGGAGATGCTGTGGAGCTGCGATGTGGAGGGCGCCAACGCCGTCATCGACGCCGTGCTGCAGCGCCTGCAGCAACTGCGCGCCTTGCGCTGACGGCAGGCCTGCAAGGCAGGTCTGCTCAGCCCAGACGCTCCTGCAAGAAATCCAGAAAACACGCGATGCGTGCCGCCAGCTGCGTGTTGCGGTAATACACCGCGCTGATGGGCTGGCGCACCTCCACCGTGTCCTTGGCCAGCACCTGCACCAGATCGCCGCGCGCGCGGTCGCCAGCGGTCATGAAGTCCGACAGGCACACGATGCCCACCCCCTGCAGCGCGAGCTGGCGCAGTGTCTCGCCGCTCGATGCTGTGAGGCTGGGCACGATGGGCCAGGCATCACCATGCGCGCCCCGCAGCGGCCAGTGGTTGAGCGACTCGGGCTGGTTGAAGCCCAGCAGCGTGTGCCGTGCCAGGTCCGCCACGCTCTTGGGCCTGCCCGTCCGCGCCAGGTAGTCAGGGCTGGCCAGCACCCGCAGGCGGCTGGTGCACAGGGGGCGCGCGTGCAGGGTGGAGTCGGGGAGCTGCCCGATGCGAATGGCCACGTCCGTGCGCCGCTCCAGCAGGTCGATGTATGTCTCGTCCGTGTCCAGCTGCAGCGTGATCTGCGGATAGGCCTTGCGAAACGCCGGCACCAGGGGCACCACGGCGTGCAGCATGAAAGGCGTGGCCGCATTCACGCGCAGGCGGCCGGCGGGCTGCTGGCGGCGCGCGGCCATGTGCTCCTCGGCGTCGTCGATGGAGGCCAGGATGGCGCGCGTGCGCTGCAAAAAGGCCTGGCCCTCCTCCGTCAGCTCGGTACGGCGCGTGGTGCGGCGCAGCAGCGTGGTGTCCAGCTTTTTCTCCAGCCGCGCCAGTGCCCGGCTGATGCCCGAGACGGTCTGGCCCAGCGTGTCGGCTGCGGCCGTGATCGAACCGCCGTCCACCACGGCCACAAAAGCCTGCAGTTCTTCCAGCGTGGTTTTCATGGGAGCTCCTGGCGCCTGATTGTTGATTTCAAATCAATTATCAATGGCACTTAACGATCTTTTTCTGCAAGACCCAAACGCCCACACTCCACAGCCCGAAAGCCTGAAAACTGGAGTGCTCCCATGCCCATTGCCTTGCTCGCGCTGACGCTCAGCGCATTTGCCATCGGCACGACCGAGTTCGTGATCGTTGGCCTGCTGCCCACCGTGGCGGCAGACCTTTCCATCAGCATCCCCTCGGCGGGCCTGCTGGTCAGCCTTTATGCCCTGGGGGTGGCCGTCGGCGCCCCGGTACTCACCGCACTCACCGGCAAGCTGCCGCGCAAGGCGCTGCTGTTGGCGCTGATGGCACTGTTCACCGCCGGCAACCTGCTGGCCTGGCAGGCCCCCAACTATGAGACGCTGGTGGCCGCGCGCATCCTGACCGGGCTCGCACATGGCGTGTTCTTCTCCATCGGCTCGACCATCGCCACCGGCCTCGTGCCGCGCGAGAAGGCCGCGAGCGCCATTGCCATCATGTTCACCGGCCTCACGGTGGCCCTGGTCACCGGCGTGCCACTGGGCACCTTCATCGGCCAACATTTCGGCTGGCGCGAGACCTTTCTGGCCGTGGCGGCGCTGGGCGTAGTGTCGTTCATCGGCAGCGCCCTTTTTGTGCCGCGCCATCTGGCCCACACACCACCCGCCTCGCTGCTGCAGCAGGCCAAGGTGCTGGCCGAGCCCCGCCTGCTGCTGGTGTATGCCAAGACGGCGATTGGCTACGGCGGCACCTTCATCCCCTTCACCTTTCTCGCCCCCATCCTCACCGACATCTCGGGCTTCAGTGCCAGTGCAGTGGGCTGGGTGATGCTGGTGTACGGCGTATCCGTGGCCGTGGGCAACCTCTGGGGCGGCAAGCTGGCCGACCGGCTGGGCCCCATCCCGGCGCTGCGCATCATCTTTGCGCTGCTGGCGGCCGTGTTGCTGCTGCTGCAGTTCACCGCGCCCCACCCCTGGCTGGCCGTGGGCACCGTGCTGCTGTGGGGCGCCGTGGCATTCGGCAATGTGCCGGGGCTGCAGGTGTATGTGGTCAAGCAGGCCGAGCGCTTCACGCCGCAGGCGGTGGACGTGGCCTCGGGCCTGAACATCGCCGCCTTCAACCTGGGCATCGCCGGCGCCGCGTGGGCCGGGGGCCTGATCGTGACGCACCTGGGCCTGCAGCACACGCCGTGGATCGGGGCGCTGGTGGTGCTGGTGTCGCTGGCCCTCACGCACTGGAGCGGTGTGCTGGACCGGCGCAGCGGCATCCCCGTGCGTGCCCCTGGTGTGGTGCCTGTGGGGCACTGAGCCCACGTCAGCCCGCCATCACCCGCACAAAAGCCGGCACCACGCCCAGCAGGTCGTCGCGCCGCTGCACCGCATGCACATCGGCGCGCGGTGCCTTGGCGCCCAGGGGCTTGAACACCACGCGCGGCCCGAACAGCATGCCCAGGGACGACGGCACCAGGGCCACGCCCAGCCCGGCCGCCACCAGGCTCAGCACAGCCGCCAGCTCCACCGTGGTCTGCGCCACCCGGGGCGCAAAGCCCGCCTGCACGCAGCACTGCACCATGTGCTCGGCATGGGCCGATGAATCACGGCGCAGCATCACAAAGGGCTCGCTGCGCAGATCCTTCAAGGCCAGCGCCTTGCGCGCTGCCAGTGGGTGGCCGGGCGGTAGGGCCGCGACCACAGGGTCGGACCACAGCAGGGTGCTGGCGAGCTGGTCGTCGTTGACTGCTGTGCGCGAGATGCCCACATCGATGCGTTTGTCGCGCAGTGCCGCCTGCTGCAGCGAGGGCTGCATCTCGTGCAGCACCACATCCACGCCCGGATGGCTTTGCCGGTAGCGCGCCAGCGCCGCCGGAAACGGCCCGAGGAAATGTGAGCCCGACAGCCCCACCTCAATGCGCCCGGCCTGCCCCTGGCCGATGGCCGCCACACGCTGGCGCGCCGTGTCCAGCCGCTCCAGCACCGCACGCGCATCCACCAGATAGGCCTGGCCTGCCAGCGTCAGCTCCACGCGCCGGCTGGTGCGCACGAAGAGCTGGGCGCCCAGTTCTTGTTCCAGCTGGGCGATCTGCAGGCTCAGCGGCGGCTGAGAGACATGCAGGCGCTGCGCGGCGCGCGTAAAGCTCAGCTCTTCCGCCAGGGCGACGAAGTAACGCAGGTGGCGCAGTTCCATTGATACTTTCTCGGTCTAAATCAAGACTAACAATATATTGGACTGTAAACCCCGCCGTTTCGACAATACGCCCAGACCACAACAAACCGGCGGAGACAACCATGAAGATTTCACACAGCCTGATGGCAGCCACGCTCGCTCTTTCCAGCCTGGCCATGGCGCAAGACAACTACCCCAGCAAAGCCATCACGCTCACCGTGCCCAACCCGCCCGGCGGTGTGGTGGACACCTCGGCCCGCCTGCTCAACGAGCCGCTGGCCCGTGTGATCGGCCAGCCCGTGGTGATCGACAACAAGGCAGGCGGCAGCGGCAACGTGGCCTATGGCGCCGTGGCCCGCGCCAAGGCCGATGGCTACAACCTGCTGATCTCGTACTCGGCCTACCACGTGGGCAACCCGGCGCTCACCCCCAGCCTGCCCTGGGAGGCCAAGGACTTCGCCCCCATCGCGCTGCTCACCGTGGCTACCAACGTGATTGCGGCCCACCCCTCGGTGCCAGCCAGCAACCTCAAGGAGTTCATCGCCTACCTCAAGGCCAACCCGGGCAAGGTGAACTACGCATCGCAGGGCAACGGCTCGCTCTCGCACATCGGCACCGAGATCTTCAAGCAGCAGAGCGGCACCTTCATGACCCACATCCCCTACCGTGGCTCGGGCCCTGCGGTGGCCGATGTGCTGGCGGGCCAGGTGCAGGTGTTCATCACCACGCCACCGTCGGTCATGCAGCATGTGCTGAGTGGCAAGCTCAAGGCCTTTGCCGTGACCGGCACCAAGCGCCACCCCGGTCTTCCCAACGTGCCCACCGTGGCCGAGGCCGGCATGCCCGACTTCAAGCTCGAAGCCTGGGTGGGCCTGTTCGCCCCGGCCGCCACGCCACCCGCCGTGGTGGCCAAGCTCACAGCCGATGTGAAGAAGGCGCTGGACATGCCCGAGACACGCCAGCGCGCCGACGCGGCGGGCATCGAACTGCGCTACCTGCCGCCCGACGCGCTGGGTGAGCTGGTGAAGACCGAAACCGCCTACTGGGCCAAGACCATCAAGGCCGCCGGAATCAAGGCCGACTGACCGGCCCGCAATCCTCCTCTGCGTGACCTGTTCTCGGCGCTCCGCGCGCCGGGCGGGCAGCGCTTTGCCCATTGACCTCTGAAAGACCACCATGCAACGCACTTACCGCATCGGGCAGATCGTGCCCAGCTCCAACACCACCATGGAGACCGAGATCCCGGCCATGCTGCGCGCCCGCGAGCAGATCCTGCCCGAGCGCTTCAGCTTCCACGCCAGCCGCATGCGCATGCAAAAGGTCACCAAGGAAGAGCTGGCCGCGATGGACCGCGACTCTGACCGCTGCGCGCTGGAGCTGTCGGACGGCAAGATGGACGTGATGGGCTATGCCTGCCTCGTGGCCATCATGAGCATGGGCCTGGGCTACCACCGCACATCCGAAAAGCGGCTGCACGAGGTCACCGTGGCCAATGGCAAGCCCGCGCCCGTGGTGTCCAGCGCAGGCGCACTGGTCGAAGGGCTCAAGGCCATGGGCGCGAAGAAGGTCTCGGTGCTCACGCCGTACATGAAGCCGCTGACCCAACTGGTGGTGGACTACATCGAGCACGAAGGCATTGCCGTGCACGACAGCCTGTCGCTGGAAATTGCCGACAACCTGCAGGTGGGTGCACAGGACCCGGCCGCCCCGGCCCAGCTGGTGCACCGCCTGGACACGCGCGGCGTGGACGTGGTGGTGATCTCGGCCTGCGTCCAGATGCCCTCGCTGGCGTCCGTGCAGGTGGCACAGGACCAGTTGGGCATTCCTGTCGTGTCTGCCGCCGCATGCACCACCTGGGCCATGCTCAAGCGCCTGGGGCTGGAAACGCGGGTACCCAACGCAGGCGCGCTGCTCTCCGGCGCCTACTGATCCCTGCGCGGAGCAAAAGGCTTCGTCTTTGGCGGAAGCCGAAAGCAGCTAGGGCGTGTCATCAATCAATACCCCCACGCGCTGACCCCGCAATGCGGATGGATGCGCGAAGGGGGGCGCAGCCAATAGCGGGCTATTGGCAAGCCACCCGACAAAGCAGACGCCGCATTGCGGGGTCAGCCCGGAGGGAAAGCCATCCAGGCCGCGCATTGCGTCGTTGCCCTTCGCTTGTGTAGCCAAGCTACACGGCACTCAGGGCGCCTAGCACTGCACGGCCTGGCTGGCTTTCGCGTGGGGTATTGATTGATGACACGCCCTAGGAGCAACGCCGGATAATCGCCCGATGCCCCGCTCCACCCAACAGCTTCACCCCTTCCGCGAACCCGTCGCCACCCGCCCTGCCGCCACCGTGCTGCTGCTGCGCGATGCCACCGCCGCTGGCGGCGCCGGGGGGATCGAGGTGCTGATGACGCGGCGCTCCGACAAGGCCAGCTTTGCGCCCGGAGCCTATGTGTTCCCCGGGGGAGGCATCGACGCGCTGGACGCGGCCCCCGATACCCACGCCGCCGCAGACCGCCGCCCCTCGCAGAGCGACTTGCACCTGACCCAGGCCATCGCTGCCATCCGCGAGAGTTTTGAAGAGCTGGGTATCCTGCTGGCCCGCCATGCCGGTGGCCCGCGCCGGGGGCAGATGGCCGACGCGCAGGACATCGCCGCCATCGACCGCCACCAGCCCTTTGTGGCGCAATGCGCGGCGCGCGGGCTGCGGCTGGCGGCCGATGGCGTGTTTCTGCTCGCGCACTGGATCACCGACCGCGACCTGCCGCGCCGCTTTGACGTGCCTTTTTTGGTGGCCCGCATGCCCGAGGGCCAGGAGCCCGTGGCCGACGAGGCCGAGCAGTTCGAGCCCGTGTGGGTGCGCCCGGCCGACGCGCTGGCGCGGCACGAGGCGGGGCAGTTCTTCATGATCTTCCCGACCATCCGCACCCTGCAGCGGCTGGCCGGGTTTGGCTCGACGCAGGCGGTGTTCGATGCGCTGAAAAGCGAAGCGCCGCTGTGGACCAGCTGCCCCCGCGCGGGCACGCTGGCAGGCAAGGAAGCCCGCTACATGGAAAGCGACATGCCCTATGGCGAGCTGGCCCTGGTCTGCCCCGATGGCCAGATCGTGCACCCGCTGGACTGGCAGACCGAGCGCCCCGTGCCGCTGCTGCGCAATGTGATGCGCCTCACCGCGCCCAACCCCGGGGTGATGACCGGACCCGGCACCAACAGCTACCTGGTGGGCGACCCGGCCACGGGTTTCATCGCCATCGACCCAGGCCCGGCGGATACCGAGCACCTAGACAAGCTCTGGCGCGCAGCGGGGGGCGACATCCGCATGATTGTGTGCACCCACTCGCATCCGGACCATTCGCCGGGCGCCGCGCCGCTGCAGGCACTGTGTGTGCAGGCGGGCAAGGCCCGACCGCCCATCCTGGGCCTGCCATCGGCGCCCACGGCACGCGCAGCCAGCCAGTTCACACCCGACCGTGCGCTACAAAATGATGAGCTACTCAGGCTTGATGGTAGAGCGGGAGAGGCCAAAATCACCCACACCCTGCAGGCCATCCACACCCCCGGCCATGCCGCCAACCACCTGTGCCTGCTGCTGGTGGAAGACGGCCTGCTCTTCAGCGGCGACCACATCCTGAACGGCAGCACCACGGTGGTGGACCCACCGGACGGCAACATGACCGACTACCTGGATTCGCTGGACCGGCTCGATGCCGTCTGTGCCGAGCACGGCGTGGAGTTCATCCTGCCCGCACATGGCTATGTGCTCGGAGGACCGGTGCACACGGCGCGCGGCGCGATTGCCAAGCTCAAGGCCCACCGCCTGGCGCGCGAGGCCAAGGTGCTGGCCGCCATGCAGGCGCTGCCGCAGGGCAGCATGGAAGACTGGGTGCGCCACGCCTATGACGACGTGCCGCCGCGCATGTGGCCGGTGGCGCAACGCTCGCTGCTGGCGCATGTCGAGCGCATCCGCTCCCAGCGCCCCGGCAACAACTGAACCGAAGAACACCCAAACACAATCACCCCTCAATGACCGAGAAGAACCCCGCCCCCACCCACATCCGCCTGGCCAAACGCGTGGCCGAACAACTGAACTGCTCGCGCAGCACGGCCGAGCAATTCATCGAGGGCGGCTTTGTGAGCGTGGACGGCCAGATCGAGGAAGCCCCCGGCGCGCGCGTGCGCCCCGATCAGGCGGTGGCCGTGGCACCCGAGGCCAGCCTGCTGGCGCTGACCCCGGTCACCTTGCTGCTGCACAAGCCCGCAGGGTTTGAAGCCAGTCTGGGCCTGCCAGGCGCACCCACAGGGCAGGCGGCCCACGCCAGCCGCAGCCAGGGTGCGCAACAGGCGATCACACTGCTCAGCGCGGCATCCCACCTGCCCGAAGATGCCTCGGGCATCCGTGTGCTGCAGCGCCACTTCAAGCAGCTCGAATGCTTTACGCCCCTGCCCACCGAGGCCAGCGGCCTGGTGGTCTACACGCAGGACAAGCGCATTGCGCGCAAGCTGGCCGAAGACATCGAGGTGCTGGAGCAGGAGTGCATCGTGGAGGTGAAAGGCGAGATCGCGCAGAACGGCCTGCAGCGCCTGTGCCATGGCCTGAGCTTCAACGGCCGCCCACTGCCGCCCATCAAGGTGAGCTGGCAAAACGAGACCAAGCTGCGTTTTGCGCTCAAGGGCATCCGGCCCGGCCAGATCCCCGCCATGTGCGAGGCCGTGGGCCTGGCGGTGGTGGGCATCAAGCGCATCCGCATCGGCCGCGTGCCACTGGCCAAGGTGCCCGAGGGGCAGTGGCGCTACCTGCAGCCGTGGGAGAAGTTCTGATGCGCCGCCGGGACTTTGCCATCGCGCCGCATTCGCTCCTTAAATGATAGCTATCAAGGCATGATGGTCGCGCGATGACGGCCTTTTTTTCATGATTCCCTTGCGCGGGGGCCGCTGCTACACTGCGCAGCACTCAGGAGGGAGTTCATGAACCAAGAAAGATCCGGTGGCGCGGCAGGGCCGATGTCCACCTTCATGCCACAAGCCATCGACGCCCACCCCGTCGAATTCACCGGCAGCGGGGGCGAGTATTTCCGGGTGTGGATCGTCAACGTGCTGCTGTCCATCGTCACGCTGGGCATCTACACCCCCTGGGCCCGGCGCCGCACCGCCCAGTATTTCTACAGCCACACCCTGGTGGCGGGCAGCCCCCTCGAATTCACCGCGCAGCAGCGCAAGATGGTGATGGGTTTTGTGATGCTGATGCTGCTCACCATCGCCTACAACATCGCCGTGCGAACCGGGCAGGACACGGCCGTGGGCCTGTTCCTGCTGACGGGTGCGGCGCTGGCCCCCTTCATCTGGGCCAGTGCCATGCGCTTTCGCCTCGCGGCCACACGCTGGCGCGGCCTGCGGCTGCAGTTCACCGCCAGCTGGAAAGAGGTCTACATCGCCAGCTGGCCCGTGTTTGCGCTGGCCCTGGTGTGGTTTGGCGTGTTCTTTGGCATGCAGATGCTGTCGCCCGACCTGGCGCAGGCGCTGGAAGCGGTCGAGGAAGAAAGCACCAAGGCCCCCATGCCCAGCTTCACCCCCGCCATGGGCGGCTTGCTGCTGCTGGGCCTGGTGCTGTCGATCCTGTGCTTCATCCGGCTGGAGTACAACTTCAAAAGCCTGCTGGTGCTCAAGGCCCAGCTGGGCGCAGAAAAGGGCTGCTGGAAGCCGGTGTACATGGACTTCGTGAAGATCTGGCTGGCCACCGTGGCCGTGTTCATCCTGTGTGTGGTGGGCATCGCCGTGCTGGTCGGCGTGCTTGCGGGCAGCTCCATCGCCTTGATGGCCAGCCAGAGCGAGCGCATGGGCCTGTGGATGATCGTGGTGGGCATCGTGTCGGCCGTGGTGGGCTTCTTCATGCTGATCCTGGCCTCGGCCCCCGCCCGGGCCTACCGCGAGGCGCGCATGTTCCAGCTCATGTGGAACAACATCGGCGTGAGCCATGTGGCCCGCTTCAAAAGCCACCTCAAGAGCGGCAGCTACGTGGGTCTGCGCATCAAGAACATGCTGCTCTCCCTGCTGACGCTGGGCCTGTACCGCCCGTTTGCGCGGGTGAGTGAATACCGCATGAAGGTTGAGTCCGTCACCCTGCACGTCAAGGGCGGCGTGGAACAGGTGGCTGGCGCCATGGTGCGCCAGCAGCAAGGTGCACTGGGCGATGCGCTGGCCGACGCCGCTGGTTTGGACCTTATCGGGTGAACATGTCCGCATCTGGTGAGCACCCAGCCCTGGTCCCCGGACGCTGGTTCGATGGCCACAGCAGCAAGGCCCGGCATGTGATGGTGAGCCTGCGGCCCACGCCGCAGGGCCCGTCGCTGGTACTGCATCCGCTCTCGCAGGCCGGTGCCGGGCCCGTGGTGTTTGCCTGCAAACAGGTGGGCTGGCCCGAGGCCTGGAACGAGCGCAAGCCCCAGCCCCGCGTGGTGGTGGATCTGCGCGACCACGGCAGTGTCGAGATCGACGCCGTGGCCGAGTGGCGCGCTGCGCTGGCCGCTGCAGGCGATCGCCCCGGCATCGCGCAGCGCATGCAGACCCGCTGGCCCATGTTGCTGGGCGTGACGGCCGCCGCCGTCATCGGCCTTACGCTGTTCTACCGCTACGGCACGCCCTGGGCCGCCACGCAGCTCACGCGGTTTGTGCCCCTGGGCTGGGAAACCAGCGTGGCCGAGAACGTACTCAAGCAGATGGACGACGGCACCCTGAAGCCCAGCAAGCTGCCCCCGGAGCGGCAGGCGCAGCTCAAGGCCCGCTTTGACACGTTGGTGCAGCAGGCGCCCGCAATGCGGCACCGCTACCCCGACTACCGCCCGCCCCTGACGCTGGAGTTCCGCGCGGGCATGGGCGCCAATGCATTCGCATTGCCCGGCGGCAAGATCGTGATGACCGACGGCATCGTGAAAGCTGCATCCGACAAGGGCCTGCCCGACGACGCCCTGGTGGGCGTGCTGGCCCACGAGATCGGCCACGTGGTGCACCGCCACACCACCCGCATGGTGGTGGAGCAAGGCGTGCTCAACATGGGCCTGGGCCTGGCGCTGGGGGACGTGTCGGGCATCGTCTCCACCGGCGCCTCGGTGATGACGGGCCTGGCCTACAGCCGCAGCCACGAACGCGAGGCCGACTGCTACGCCATCGCCCTCATGCGCCACACCACACTGCCCACGGCGCCCATGGGCCAGCTGCTGCTGGCGATTGCGCGTGACGAGGAAGACGAAGAGGGCAAAGGCAGCGACAAGGACAAAAAAGCGCCAGACGGCAACAACCCAGCCGATGCCGCCCACGCCCCCACACCCCAATCCGCCGCCAGCGCTCCCGACGCCGCGCGCAAGCGCAAACTGGGCAAGGAGGCCGAATCCCATCCGGTCTGGTCACTGCTCAGCAGCCACCCCGAAACGGTGAAACGCGCCACCGAGCTGGAGCAGGGGCATGCGCCGCACTGCGCCAAAAACTGAATGAATGATTGAAAGCGGTGCCCAGCGGGCACCGCACCCGCGTGCCAGCGCGGGCTAGAAATAAAGTGTGAAGCACGCCGATAAGCCGGATTCTGTGCACTGCTGAAACCCTTGCGGGCCCCCGCAGCGTGACCGCCATTAATCTGGGCCGGGTGTCGCCACCACGGCTCGGTGCTACCTACCCGCCAGCTCTGCGGAACCACATCAACGCTGGCCTACTTGGTATTGCTGCGCGTAGAGATTGCCCGTTTCACCCCCGGTGGTTTGCCTTGCGGCACTCCCCCGGGACTCGTCTCTGTTGCTCTGATCCTCACCTCACGGTGGGCAGCCGTTAGCTGCTACGCTGTCCTGTGCAGTCCGGACGTTCCTCCAGTGCCTGGTTTCCCAGATTGCACCAGCGGCGGTCTGGCGTGCTTCACGGGTGCGATTATCGCCCAGCGGCCACGACGCGATCCCAGTCCAGGCCAAAGCGCACAAGATACTTGCGCAGCCGGTCCGCGTCGTTGACCACCGTGCGCTGCGTGCGCGAGGCCTGGAACAGCAGGCGCCCGGCGTCCGACAGCGTGCGCGACTGGCGGCAGACCTGCAGCACCGCCGCCAGTTGGAGCTGGTCGAAGAGGTCGATGGATTCCACCGCCTCGTCGCCCAGCAAGGCCGTGAGTTCGTCGCGTCCTACCCCGCCTGATGCGGGTGCTAGGCCATGGCGCGCATCGCTGGCGGGCTGCCACAGCCAACGCAAGCGGGCGATCTCGGCCTCGACCAACGGCAGGCCGATGCGGCCGCTGTCGGCCAGCGTGGCCAGGCGGGTCACGCTGGCCGACAGGTCGCGGAAGTTGCCCGTCCACAGCGCGGCGGGCGATTGGGCATAGCGCAGGTAGGCGGTGCGCGCCTCGTTGGAAAAGCGCACGCTGCGGCCCAGCTCTTCGCCCGCGCGCTGCAGCAGATGGTCCACATTGGGCTCGATGTCCTCGGGCCGCTGCGCAAGGCCAGGCAGCACATAGCTCCAGAGGTTGATGCGCGCGAACAGGTCTTCACGAAAGCGCCCGGCCGCCACCTCGGTGCGCAGGTCTCGGTTGGTACCGGCCACCAGTTGAAAGTCGCTCTCCACTTCGCGGTCGCTGCCCAGGGGGTAGAAGCGCTTTTCCTCCACCGCCTTGAGCAGCATGGCCTGCTCGTCGGGGCCCAGCTCGCCGATTTCGTCGAGGAACAGCACGCCCTTGTGCGCGGTGCGCAGCAGGCCCGCACGGTCGGCCGCCGCGCCGGTGAAGGAACCCTTCTTGTGGCCGAACAGGGTGGACGCCGCGCCGTCGCCGTGCAGCGTGGCGCAGTTCACCTCCACAAACTCGCCTTCGACCTGGTGGCGCGATTTTTTTAGCTCATACATGCGCCGCGCCAGGTGCGACTTGCCTGCGCCCGTGGGCCCGGTGAATAGGATGGGCGCACGCGAGCGCACCGCCACGCGCTCCACCTCGTCGATCAACGCGTTGAAGCGCGCATTGCGCGTGGCGATACCGCTTTTAAGGAACTGCACCGCATCCTGCTGCTCCGCGCCGAAGCGCTGCGCAATCACGTCGTAGCGCGAGAGGTCCAGGTCGATCAGCGTGTAGCTGCCGGGGTCGCCCATCTGCTGGCGCTTCGGCGGAGAGGTCTGCACCAGCACGCCCGGAATGCGGCGCGATTCCACAAGCAAAAAAAGGCAGATCTGCGCAACGTGCGTGCCGGTGGTGATGTGGGTCCAGTACTCCTCGCGCTCGGTGTCAAAGCGGTAGGCCTGCGTCCAGTCGTACAGCTGGGCATAGACCTCGCCGAAGTCCCATGGGTCGGCAATGGGCAGCGGCACCAGGTTCACCGTGGTCTCGGGCGAGGCGGTGGCCATGTCCGTGCGCACCTGGTGGGCCAGCTCGCGGTGCGGCGGGGTGTAGAGCAGCTCCAGCCGCTCGATCACCACGTCCTCATGCTGCACCAGCGACACGGTGGGGCGCCACTTCTCCCATCGGCCGGCGCCCTTGCCGGAGTCGAGCTGGGTGCCCAGAAATCCTATGACTACTTTGGTTTTGCGCATGATTTTTATCTATTTAGCTAGCTTTCATTCTAGTTATTTTGATAACCGCACACCCTATCAATTTCACTGCAAAGGAAATATTCACATACAAATCAACAACTTGCATGCATTCGATGCCATGCATTGCAAGCTGGCACACATCTGGCAATAGAAGATGCATCCAGCGCAAGCGGTGACCGCTCACAGGCCGGGGTTAGGACAGTCGTCCGCCCCACCGGTGCCGGGCATCCGGGGCCTTCGGGTTCTGTCGATGTTCTGCATGCCGCACATCGCAAACGCTGGGTATTGGCAAGGTCTTGGTGACGCCTCGCAAGAGGAGATGCCGGGTTCGACTCCCGGCTTGCCACCTTTGGTAGCTCATTGGTAGAGCAACCTCGCAAGAGGTCTGTAGCAGGTTCGACTCCTGCCCACTACTCCGGCCGCAAGGCTGGAACTTTGCACCGGTCGAAAGACCACCCGCCGAACGCGGGGAGAGGCTCCAAGGTTGCACTGCAACGGCAAGGGTTTCACCCCGTCAGCCGGTGGCGGTTTGTGCCAGCACCCGGCACAGCCCGCGCCCGCAGCCAGCCGCGCTGTCGCCCTTCCCGTTGGGATGAGGCCAGCAACAACGGCGCACTGCACGGCCCAGGCTGCGCCCTCTGGCACCCCGCCATCGCTGTAACGGCAACCCGATACGACAACGAAGAAGAGAGAGGAAAAAGAGATGCTGAAGATGTTCCAACGCGCCACCGTCAAGAAGAACGAACGCGCCCTGCTGCTGCGCAATGGCAGCTTCGAGCGTGTGCTGCACAGCGGCACCTACTGGCTGTTCGCGGGCACCGACCAGCTGCGCGTGGAGACCTTCGCCCTCGAACAGCCCGCCTTCACCCACGGTCTGGCCGAATACCTGATGGCGCAGGAGCCTGCCGTGGTGGCAGCCGAGTTTGTGCAGGTGAACCTGTCGGAAACTGAAGTGGGCCTGCGCAGCGAAAACGGCGTGCTGGTGGAGATCCTGCCCCCCGGCACCCGCCGCCTGTACTGGAAAGGCCTGGTGGAGGTGAGCGTGCAGGTGGTGGACCTGCAAGCGGGCGCCGAACTGCCTGCCGCACTGGTGGCGCGATTGACGCAAACCCAGCTGCGCCAGCGCAGCGTGACCGGATTGACCGGCGTGCTGCAGGTGCAGGTGCCCGAGGGCCAGTGCGCGCTGTTGACGGTGGACGGCAAGGTGGAGCGCCTGCTGACCGCTGGCACCTACGCCTTCTGGAAGTACGGCCGCACTGTGGCCGTGGAGCTGGTGGATTTGCGCCTGCAAGCCGTGGAGGTATCGGGCCAGGACATCATGACCCGTGACAAGGTGAGCCTGCGCCTGAACCTGAGCGCCACCTACCGCTACACAGATGTGCTGCGCGCCTTTGCCCAGTTGCAAAAGCCTGCCGACCACCTGTACCGCGAGCTGCAGTTTGCGCTGCGCGCCGCCGTGGGCACCCGCACGCTCGATGAGCTGCTGGAGAACAAGACGGTGATCGACGAAGTGGTGACCACGCACATGACCGCCAAGCTGCAGCCCTATGGCATGCAACTGGAAAGCGTGGGCGTGAAGGACATCGTGCTGCCCGGCGAGATGAAAACCATCCTGACCCAGGTGGTGCAGGCGCAGAAGCAGGCCGAGGCCAACGTGATCCGCCGCCGCGAGGAAACCGCCGCCACGCGCTCGCTGCTCAACACCGCCAAGGTGATGGAGGACAACCCCGTCGCCCTGCGCATGAAGGAGCTGGAGACGCTCGAACGTGTGGCCGAGCGCATCGACAAAATCTCGGTGTTTGGCGGCCTGGACCAGGTGCTGAACGGGCTGGTGAAGATGCGCTGAGCCAGGAGTGGAAAAAACAAGGGCGCGCTGGCAAAGAAGGGAGCGCCACTGCCAAAAATGTTGATATTGCCGGCAGCTCGGGTAACACCGAGTACAGCGGGAGAGTCGGTGAACGGGCAAGGTTGAGGATGCAGGTGCTGGCTCCGATGACGGGTCTGCCACTGGCGCGCGTTTCCAACCGTTCACTGGGCCAGTGGATTCAAGCACCCTGGTCGCTGTATTGATGCGGGTTCGAATCCCGTCGCGTCCACCAGAAAAAGCAGAAAAGAGAACTGCCATGAAAAAGAAGAAAACCGAAGCCAACGCAGTACCGGCATGCACAGCAAGCAATGCGTTGGAAGCCGCCACACAGGCGGCCTACAAAGCGTTTGCGCACTACCAGGCACCGGATCACCTGCTGGACGTGTGTACCGCCTGCTGCATGGATGCCGAGCTGGAGCATGAGATGCGACGCCTGCCGCTGCGCCAACTGACGGAGAAACACTTCTACGAGTACAACGATTCGACCAAGAGCCAGGTGCAGCCTGCGGATGAAATCAAATACTTGACCCCACGGCTTCTGGAACTGCTGGCCGAAGGTGCCCGGCTGCACCACTCCACCGAGCTGTATCTGGACCGGTTGGGGCGGTGCGAGCCCAGCTCGTTTTCAGCGACAGAACAGTCTGCGCTGCAGGGCTTTGCGATGGCGTACTTTGCACAAGGGTTGGAGCAATGGCCTGCGGGCAGCGATTCACTCTTCCAGGGCGATAACGCTTTCTCCATCCTGCTCATGTGGGCCTATGCCCGCGTGCCGCTGGAGCCCCTGCTGCAGCACTGGCTGGACTGCGAAAGCGACGCATCGACCCTGAACTTTGTGGACGCATGCTATTGGGACTATGTGTGGAATGCCAACCAGATGGGCAATGCGTTTGCCACGGACCAGGTCGAATACCAACGCACCATGGAGGAATGGCTGAACCGGCCCGCCGCCAAAGCACGTTGGGCAGAAAAGCTGATGCGGCTGGTGGATGCGGGCCCTACCAGTTCCTGGTTGCCAGCGGGGGCCTTGGACCACCATTGCTACCCGCTCCCAGAGCGGATGAGCGCGGTCTTTGACGCAATGGCTGCATGACGAAAATCGCCGCCAAAAACGAAACACAACGAAGAAACAACGAGAAAAGAACCATGACCAACAACTACGAACAACTCGAAATCCCGAACGGTGTGCCCGTGAAGATGTGGACGAACGGCGTGCCTGTGGAGGAAGACGCCAAGAACCAGCTGCGCAACATCGCGCGCCTGCCCATCGTTTTCAAACACGTGGCGGTGATGCCCGATGTGCACCTGGGGATCGGCGCCACCATCGGCTCGGTGGTACCCACCCTCAAGGCCATCATCCCTGCTGCGGTGGGGGTGGACCTGGGGTGCGGAATGATGGCGTGCAAGACCACGCTCACCGCCAGTGATCTGCCCGACAACCTGTCCGGCGTGCGCGCCGCCATCGAACGCGCGGTGCCCGTCGGGATGACGCCAAAGCGCTTTGGCCGCGACAAGGGAAGCTGGGATACGCCACCTGCCGAGACCGACCGCGCCTGGGCCGGGCTGGTAGATGAATTCGAGGAAATTTGCGAGACGCACCCGCGCATCAAGAACACGAACAACTACAAGCACCTGGGAACGCTGGGAACGGGCAACCACTTCATCGAGATCTGCCTGGACGAACACCAGTCCGTGTGGGTGATGCTGCACTCCGGCTCGCGCGGCGTGGGGAACGCCATCGGCACCCACTTCATCGAGCTGGCCAAGAAGGACGCCGAGATGAACCAGCGCAACCTGCCCGACAAAGACCTGGCGTACTTTGAAGAAGGCGCGCAGTACTTTGGCGACTACGTGAAGGCCGTGGGATGGGCGCAAAAATTTGCCGCCGCCAACCGCGAGGTGATGATGGGCCGCGTGATTGCCGCGCTGCGCAAGGTGATCCCCAAGCCATTCGAGACGCACATTGAGGCGGTGAACTGCCACCACAACTACGTGCAGCGCGAAACCCACTTCGGGCAAGACGTGTTCGTGACCCGCAAGGGTGCGGTGAGTGCCGAGCAAGGCAAGCTGGGGATCATCCCGGGGAGCATGGGGGCCAAGAGCTTCATCGTGCGCGGAAAAGGCAACCCCGAGAGCTTCAACAGCTGCAGCCACGGCGCGGGCCGCACCATGAGCCGCACCAAGGCCAAGAAGCTGTTCACCGTAGAAGACCAGATCAAGGCCACCGAGGGCGTGGAATGCCGAAAAGACGCGGACGTGATCGACGAGATTCCGATGGCGTACAAGGACATTGACGCGGTGATGGCGGCGCAGCAGGACCTGGTGGAGGTGGTGTACACGCTCAAGCAGGTGGTGTGTGTAAAAGGGTAGCCCCCCCTGAGCCGCTGCGCGGCTTCCCCCCAAGGGGGACGACGCCCTCGCTGCGGGGCGGCCCTTGCTTGGCGTCTCTCGCCTGGGCCGCTCCTGTTGCGAAGGACTGCAGAAATTACTACATTTTTGATAGCTGCTTGCGCTTATTCATCAAGCGCTACAGCCCATTTTTATGCATACATCAGAACAAAAAGAAATGCTGCGCTCCGCCCACCCGGTGGAGCCCCACATGCACGCACAGGTGCTGCAGGCCTTGCGTGACATCGAAGCCCGGCACAACGTAACGGTGCTGTTTGCCTGCGAATCCGGCAGCCGGGGCTGGGGCTTTGCCTCGCCCGACAGCGATTACGACGTGCGCTTTATCTACGTGAACCGCCTGCCCTGGTACCTGACCGTGACGCCGGGCCGCGACGTGATCGAAGTGCCCATCAGCGGCGACCTGGACATCAACGGCTGGGACCTGCGCAAGGCCCTGGGCCTGCTGCGCGAATCCAACCCCACGCTGCTCGAATGGCTGGGCTCGCCCATCGTCTACCGCGAAGAGGCCGACACCATGGCGCAGTTCCGTGCGCTGGCGGGGCAAGTGTTCTCCAACGCCAAGGGTTGGCACCACTACGCGTCGATGGCGAAGAAGAACTTTCGCGAGCATCTGCAAGCCGACGAGGTGCGCTACAAAAAGTACCTGTACGTGCTGCGCCCGCTGCTGGCCGCACGGTGGATACGCACGCAACCCGGCGTGCCGCCCATGCGCTTTGCCGAGCTGGCCCAGCACACACTGCACCCCGTGCACGATGCGGCGCTGGTCGATGAAATCAACGCCCTGCTTGAGGTGAAGATGCGCGCGGGCGAAGCCGCCACCAGCCCGCGCTGGCCCGGCATCCATGCGTTCATCGAGGCGGAGCTGGCGCGCAATGCGGCAGAGCCGGTGCAGCCGTTGCCCGTGCCTGGGCATGCCGCGCTGGACGCCTTGCTGCATGACACCGTGTTGCGATTCAGCCATCGCACCGTGTCTGCGGCGGAGGCATCGCCATGACGGAAATCGCTGTGCGGCCCCTCACCCTGGACGGCTCCACCGGCGAAGGCGGCGGCCAGATCCTGCGCACGGGCCTTGCCCTGTCCATGGTCACCGGCCGCCCGCTGCACATCACGCGCATCCGCGCGGGGCGGCCCAAGCCGGGGCTGATGCGCCAGCACCTGGCCTGTGTGCAGGCGGCGGTGGCCGTGTGTGGCGGGCAGGCCGAGGGCGCGGAGCCGAACTCGCAAACGCTGTTGTTCACGCCCGGCGCGGCGCGTGCGGGCGACTACCGCTTTCAGATCGCCACGGCAGGCAGTTGCCTGTTGGTGCTGCAGACCGTATTGCCCGCGCTGATGCTGGCCGATGGCGACAGCCAGGTGCAGCTGTCGGGCGGCACGCACAACCCGATGGCGCCGCCATTTGATTTTCTGGAGCGGGCGTTTGCGCCGCTGGTGCGGCGCCTGGGCGTGGGGCTGGAGCTGCAATTGCAGCGGCGCGGCTTCTACCCCGCTGGCGGTGGCGAGCTGGTGGCGCGCATCACGCCTACGTCCGCCACCATGCAGCCGCTGGCGCCCGTGGACCTGCTGGAGCGCGGCCCGCTGCACAACGCCTGGGGCGAGGCGCTGGTGCCCGGCCTGGCGCGCAACATTGCCACGCGGGAGCTGGAGGCGCTGGGCCAGCGCATGGGCTGGACGTTTGAATCCGGCCAGCTGCGCCAGCCGCCTACGCGCCAGAACGAAGGGCCGGGCAATGCGCTGATCGCCACGCTGGAGCACGCGCACGTGACCGAGGTGTTCTGCCAGCTGGGCGAGCGCCACCTGTCGGCCGAGCAGGTGGCCAAGCGGCTGGTGGACGAGGTGCGCGCCTACCAGCGCAGCAGCGGCGCCCTGGGCCCGCACCTGGCCGACCAGTGGATGCTGCCGCTGGCACTGGCGGTATGGCGCAGCGGGCGGGCCGCGCGCTACACCTGCAGCGAGGTGACGCAGCACACGGCCACCAATGCGCAGACGATTGCACTGGGGCTGCCGGTGCGGGTTCAGATCACGCCGGTGGAGCGTGCGATGCAGGTGGAGATCCAGCCCGCTCCCTGAACGGCGACGCGCCACCTGGATCAATACCCTGGCTATATCCATATCACCAGGGCAGTAGAACAACTGGTTCAGAATGCGCGTCACACCCTTCCCCTTTCGTCCCACCCGACACCTCACAGGAGACGCCATGAAAGTTGACAACATTCTGCAGACCATTGGCAACACGCCCCACGTGCGCATCAACCGCCTGTTCGGCCCGGCGGCCAGCGTGTGGGTGAAGTCCGAGCGCAGCAACCCGGGAGGCTCCATCAAGGACCGCATTGCGCTGTCGATGGTGGAAGACGCCGAGAAGTCGGGCGCGCTCAAACCGGGCGGCACCATCATCGAGCCAACCTCCGGCAACACCGGCATCGGCCTGGCGCTGGTGGCGGCCGTCAAGGGCTACAAGCTGATCCTGGTGATGCCCGACAGCATGAGCATCGAGCGCCGCCGCCTGATGCTGGCCTATGGCGCGCAGTTTGACCTGACCCCGCGCGAGAAGGGCATGAAGGGCGCGATCGCCCGCGCGCAGGAGCTGCAGGCGCAGACGCCGGGCGCGTGGATCCCCCAGCAGTTCGAGAACCCGGCCAACATCGACGTGCATGTGCGCACCACGGCGCAGGAGATCCTGGCGGACTTCCCTGACGGCATCGATGTACTGATCACCGGCGTGGGCACGGGCGGGCACATCACGGGCGTCGCCAAGGTGCTCAAGGCGAAGTTCCCCCAGCTCAAGGTGTTTGCGGTCGAGCCCTCGGCCTCGCCCGTGATCTCGGGCGGCCAGCCCTCGCCCCACCCCATCCAGGGCATTGGCGCGGGCTTCATCCCCAAGAACCTGGACACCAGCCTGCTGGACGGCGTGATCCAGGTCGATGCCGAACCCGCGCGCGAATTTGCGCGCCGCGCCGCGCGCGAAGAAGGCCTGCTGGTGGGCATCTCCTCGGGCGCCACGCTGGCAGCCATTGCGCAAAAGCTGCCCGAGTTGCCTGCGGGTGCGAAGGTGCTGGGCTTCAACTACGACACGGGCGAGCGCTACCTGTCGGTGGAAGGCTTCCTGCCCGCATGAGGGCAGAAAATACCAGCCCAAATGGCCGTTTGCGCGCGACCATCAAGCGCCTAAAGCTATGCAATTGATAGCAACCAGGCTTTGACAGCTCTGGCCCCAAGGCCCGCCACCCGGCGGGCCTTTTTTCTGGGCACGGGTCAGCGGGGCCACGCCGGTAAAATCATGGCCCCACGACTTTGCACGCCGCCCGATCGACACGGGCCCGCAAGACCATGATCCGACTCTCTGAAATCCGGCTGCCCTTCACCGCTGCCGAAGCCCCCGAGGCGCCCCTGCGCGCTGCTGTCACCCAAATCCTGGGCATCTCCGACGCCGACATCGCCCACCTGCACGTCTTCAAGCGCAGCTTTGACGCGCGCAAGGCCGACCTGCTGGCGGTGTACATCGTGGACATCACGCTGGCCCAGCCTGAACGCGAAGCCGCGCTGCTCGCAAAGTTTGCTGGCAACCCACACATCCAGCCCACGCCCGACATGGCCTGGCACCCCGTGGGCCAGGCGCCTGCCGACCTGCCCCTGCGGCCGGTGGTGGTGGGCTTTGGCCCCTGCGGCATCTTCGCGGCGCTGGTGCTGGCGCAGATGGGCTTCAAGCCCATCGTGCTGGAGCGCGGCAAGACCGTGCGCGAACGCACCAAGGACACCTGGGGCCTGTGGCGCAAGCGCGAGCTGCATGCCGAGAGCAACGTGCAGTTTGGCGAAGGCGGCGCAGGCACCTTCAGCGATGGCAAGCTCTACAGCCAGATCAAGGACCCGCGCCACCTGGGCCGCAAGGTGATGAATGAGTTCGTCAAGGCTGGCGCACCTGAAGAAATCCTCTACGTCGCCCACCCGCACATCGGCACCTTCAAGCTGGTGAAGGTGGTGGAGAACCTGCGCGAGCAGATCATTGCGCTGGGCGGCGAGATCCGCTTTGAGCAGCGCGTGACGGACGTGATCATCGAAGGCCAGGGCGACCAGCGCCACCTGCGCGGCCTGAAGGTGCTGAACCAGGCCACGGGCGAGACCACCGAGCTGCGCGCCGACCATGTGGTGATGGCCCTGGGCCACAGCTCGCGCGACACCTTTGCCATGCTGTACCAGCGCGGCGTGGCCATGGAGGCCAAGCCGTTCTCCATCGGTTTCCGCATCGAACACCCGCAGGGCGTGATCGACCGCGCCCGCTGGGGCCGCCACGCCGGCCACCCGCTGCTGGGTGCGGCCGACTACAAGCTGGTGCACCACGCCGCCAACGGCCGTGCGGTGTACAGCTTTTGCATGTGCCCCGGCGGCACCGTGGTGGCCGCCACCAGCGAGCCCAACCGCGTGGTGACCAACGGCATGAGCCAGTATTCGCGCAACGAGCGCAATGCCAACGCGGGCATGGTGGTGGGCATCGACCCGCGCGACTACCCGCAAGACGCGCAGGCGTTTGAAACCCACCTGGGCCAGACCTACGGCGTGGAGGCCCTGCCCGCCGGGCAGTTCCACCCGCTATCGGGCAGCGTGCTGCAGCGCCAGCTCGAATCCAACGCCTTTGTGCTGGGCGGGCGCGACTACAGCGCGCCGGGCCAGCTGGTGGGCGAGTTCATCGCGGGCAAGCCTTCGACCCAGCTGGGCAGCGTGGAGCCTTCGTACAAGCCCGGCGTGGCGCTGGGCGATTTGCACGCCGCCCTGCCCGGCTACGCCATCGAGGCGCTGCGCGAGGCACTGCCCGTGTTCGGCCGCAAGATCAAGGGCTTTGACATGCACGACGCGGTGCTGACGGGCGTGGAGACACGCACCTCGTCGCCGCTCAAGATCGGGCGCGGCGACAACCTGCAAAGCCTGAACACATCGGGGCTGTACCCGGCGGGTGAAGGCGCCAGCTACGCGGGCGGCATTCTGTCGGCTGGGGTGGATGGCATCAAGGTGGGCGAGGCCGTGGCGCGCAGCCTGCTCGGCGCGGCCGCATGATGCGGGCGCCCAGCCTGGCGCAGTTTGCAGCGGCGGCCCTGGCCATGGCCGCCGTGGTGCTGGCGTCCAACATCCTCGTCCAGTTCCCGCTCAATGACTGGCTCACCTGGGGCGCCATCACCTACCCGGTGGCTTTTCTGGTCAGCGAACTGGTGAACCGCGCCCACGGCCCGCAGCAGGCGCGGCGGGTGGCGTGGGTGGGCTTTGCGGTGGCCGTTGCGGCCTCGCTGGTGCTGGCGCCGGTGCGCATTGCCATCGCATCGGGCACCGCGTTTTTGCTCTCGCAGTGGCTGGACATCAGCGTGTTCGACCGCCTGCGCCACGGCACCTGGTGGCGCGCGCCGCTGGTGGCCACGCTGCTTGCAGCGGTGCTGGACACCGCCGTGTTCTGGAGCATTGCGTTTGCGGGCACCAGCGACCCCTGGGTCACCTGGGCGCTGGGTGATCTGGGCGTGAAGCTCGGGCTGGGGGTGGCGCTGCTGCTGCCGTTTCGCCTGCTCATCGGGCGACAGCTGGCAACGCACCACCGCGCGGCCTGAGCCGCACGGCGCCCCTCTTCTTTTGGCTTCTTTTTACTTGCGCTGCAAAAAGTCCACGGCCAGGGCAGCCAGGCTGCGAGCCCCATTGGGCAACTGGTCCTCGTCGATGTCGAACAGCGCAGAGTGGTTGGGCGGGGCCTTGGCAAATTCCTTGCCCTTGGGTGGCGCGCCCAGGAAGTAGAAGAAGCCGGGAACGACCTTCTGGAACTCCGAGAAGTCCTCGGAGCCCGCCACCTTGGGGATCACCATGGTCTTGCCGCCCATGGCCAGGTTCAGCGCGGGCAACGAGGCCTGCGTGAGCTGCGCAGGGTTCGTGGTCACGGGGTAGGCCACGGGGCCAAAACGCACGCTGGCCTTGGCGCCGCTGGCGGCAGCGATCGACTCGGCCGTGGTGGTGATGCGCTTGAGGGCCTCCTGGCGCATGTCTTCGTCAAAGGTGCGCAGCGTGCCCAACATCTCCACCTTGTCGGGGATGATGTTGTAGCGGGTGCCGCCCTGGATCTGGCCGATGGTGACCACGGCCGGTTCCTGGCTGATGTTGAGCTGGCGGCTCACCACGGTCTGCAGGCCCATCACCACCTGGCTGGCGGCCACGATGGGGTCGATGGTGGCCCAGGGTGAGGAGCCATGGCCGCCGCGCCCTTCCACATGGATGGTGATGTTGTCCGACCCGGCCATCAGCGGGCCGCTGCGGTAGCCCACCACACCGCCAGGCAGGTTGGAGGTGATATGCAGGCCGTAGATGGCCTGCACGTCCTTGAGCGCACCGGCTTCGATCATCGCCTTGGCGCCGAAGCTGGGCACCTTGCCATTGGCGTCGGGCTCCACCGGCGCGCCCTCTTCGGCAGGCTGGAAGATGAACTTCACGGTGCCGGGCAGCTGGGCCTTCATGCCCGCCAGCACCTCGGCCGCGCCCATCAGCATGGCGGTGTGGGCGTCGTGGCCGCAGGCGTGCATCACGGGCACTTCCTTGCCCAGGTAGTTGGCCTTGACCTTGCTCGCAAAGGGCAGGCCGGTGTTCTCCAGCACGGGCAGTGCGTCCATGTCGGCGCGCAGGGCCACCACCTTGCCGGGCAGGCCGCCCTTGAGCGTGCCCACCACGCCGGTACCGCCCACGCCGGTCTGCACCTCCATGCCCAGCTTCTTCAGGTGCTCGGCCACGAGCTTGGCGGTGCGCACCTCCTGGCCCGAGAGTTCGGGGTGGGCATGGATGTCGCGGCGCCAGTTGACCATCTTGGGCGCCACGGCGTTCACGGCGGCGTCGATGGTCTGCAGGCCCGCGGCATCCAGCGCCTGGGCCTGGGCCGAAGAGACAAAAGTCAGCCCGCTGGCGACGAGGCCGGCGGCAAGTGCGATGGCAGAGAGGGGTTTGTGCATGGGCAGATCCGTAGGGAGTGAACAGCCACGAGGGCCTGGGTGGGGAAGCGAAAAGCACGTTCATGCTAAAAGCGCACGCTGCCTTCATGACAAGCGAAAATCGCCATACACAGAGCCAATATCGCCATGCCACCGTCACCTTCGTCCTTGCCTGCAGCGCCGCCCAAGCCCCCGGTGTTCCGCATGGACATCCCGCTGCTGCCCGAATCGGCCGTGGGCAGTGCCCTGCAACTCATCGACCTGCTGCGCGGCGCCAACCTGCTGGCCAGCCTGCGGCTGGGGGCGCAGGCGCCCCGCCTGGCCTGGCGCCTGCTGGACGCCGAGGGCCTGCCGCTGGCACCCCTGCCCGGCCCCCTGGCGGCCTACGTGACCCCGGACGATGGCACAGTGGCCCCAGCGCCCGCCCAGGCACTGCTGATCCCGTCTTTCCACGCGCCCGACATCCCGGCCATCCGCGCCGTGGCGGCCCGGCACCAGGCGCTGTCCCGCCAGCTGGGCATTGCGCTGGACGCGGGGCAGAAGCTGCTCACCGTGGGCAACGGCGCCTGGCTGGCCGCACAGAGCGGGCGGCTGAACGGGCGGCAGGCCTGCCTGCCCTGGTTCTACATCGCAGGGTTCGAACGGGACTTCCCGGGCATTGGCCACAGCCTGGGCCAGGACCTGTCGGACGATGGCCCCTGGCTGAGCTGCGCGCTGCCCAGCAACGTGAACCTGCTGGCCATTGCCCTGGTGCGCCAGGCGCTGGGGCCGGAGCTGGCCGCCGCCTGCGAGACCGTGATGGCCCCCGACCACCAGCGCGCCCGCGCGGCGCTGCAGGCCAATGCGCAGCAGCACATCCCCGCCACGCGCGACAGCACACTCGCCCGCGCCATTGCCTGGATGGAGGCACACCTGGACCAGCCTTACTCGCTGGACCGGCTGGCCGAGGCGGCGTCGGTGAGCACGCGCACCCTGCTGCGGCATTTTCAGCAGGAGCTGTCGCAGTCGCCGCTGGACCACCTGCACGGCCTGCGCTGCGCACGCGCCAAGGTGCTGCTGGAGGTGACACTGGAGAGCGTGCCCAGCATCGCGGTCGCCTGCGGATATGCCGACCCGGCGGCGTTCCGGCGCATCTTTGTGCGCTACACCGGCATGGCCCCGGCCGAGTACCGCAAGCGCCATGCGCTGCGTGCGCCTCGGCGGCGCTGGCGTGTGGAAGTCCGATGATCAATCACAGCCAGCGCCGACACAACCGCCGTTCTCGCCCCCCGTGGCGTCAATCGGTTGACAAGTTGTCCACTCATGCGCCGGTCCCCACTTCTAGAATTTGGGCACGACCTGCGCGTCTGCAGGCAGAGCCCACCACCATGCCCCACTTGTTGTTGAACTGTGAGATCGCTGAACGCCAAAGCCCCGGCCTGCACCAGGGCCAGGTGGCGTTTCAGATAGAGAGCCCGTCGATCTCGACCCGTGAGCTGATTGCTATCAGCGTGCGTTCCCACCTGGCCTTGCAGCGCATTGCGCGCGCCAGCGCAGCCGCACCGGCACAGGCTGCGCCCCCCGCACCCACGCTGACACAGGCCTTGATCGACGAGGGCCTTGCGCTGGGGCGCGTGGCCCTGCCCCGGCCACCAGAGCCTGCCAGCGAACCTGAGCTGGCGGTGCACGAGCAGACCGAGATCCAACGGGCCCTTGCCGCGTTCGAGGCGGGCGAGTTCCAGATGGTGGTCGATGGCACGTTGTACCGGTCGCATGCCGATCTGAACCTGACAGACAGCTCACACGCTGTCTTTTTGAGATTGCGCCCGCTGGTGGGCGGATGAAAGGACCCCATGGGTAATGAGCAGTGGAAGGCAAGTGCAGAGCAGCACGCCCGAATTCAACGTTTCGAGGCCTGGTTGCTGGGCTACGTGCAAGCGGTCAAGGATGCAGGCCGGAGCCTGGATGACCACGAGCGCGCCATTCGCAAAGGCGGTGAGGATTCACCGTTCTGCACGGCACTGCACAAGGAGTTCGGCGACGAGGCCGAACAGCACCTGGCAGATTTCTTCATGTTCCCGGTGCTGCATGAAAGCATCCCCAACATGCGGGCGCGCGCAGACAGTGTGTGGAACTTAGCAAGCGATGTCAGCGATCTACTGACGGAGGCGGTCAAGAAGTGGGGACGCGATTACACCTGCCACCTGGCCTTGGAGCGCCTGGGCTATCAATTGCGGCACCCCGCTGACCCCACAGAGTGCGCCGCACCGCGTTGGCTGGACGCAGAACGCGAGCGGATTCGCGCGCAGTATGCAGAACCAATGTGCGGCTACCGGCTCGCGGAACTCACGGCCGCGTTGACACGCAGCTTCCATCCTTTTCTGGAGCCGACCCCAGACACGCTGGGCCGACTGATTTGCGAAATGCAGTCCTCGCGCGCTCAACTGGACGCCTTGCTGGATTTGATGGAGCACTCGTGCGACACCTGGGTGGACGAGCAGCTCCAGCAGCCACCGCAGGTGGAACACGGCGAGTGCGAGGGCCGCATGCGCACCTCCGAGTTTTTCGGTCTGACCGATTTGGCAGAGGAGCTGGCGCAGGCCTACGCGCGCTTTGACCCGCTAGACTCCGCATGGGTGCAGCGCCTGTTCAATGCGGAGTGGCCGCGTGGAGCGCAGGTGGTGGGGGCGTGTGTGCGGCAGGATGAGGACATCTTGAAAGACTTCCAGCCCGAGGCGCTGGACTGGGTGTACACCCACTGCACCAAGCCACTGGCCGAAGCCATCAGCGCGCTGGGCCGACTCGCAGACCATTGGGGCGTGGAGTACGACTACCACACCGAACGCAGCCTGAGCGGTATCCGCTTCGTGGTGGCAGGCGCGCGGCTGCTAGCGCAGATGCCGTCTCCACCGCCCATCCTCGGGTTGGTGCAGGACGATGCGGATCGCCCTGCCGCACGGGCCTTGAAACTGATCTGCAACGTGCAACCCCTGAGTGCGGCGGCATCTGCGGAGCTGGTGGCCGAGCTGCGCCAGTTCACCCCCGAGGTTTTGCTGCAGTTGCTGCGCCACTGCCGCGCCCAGGCCGACGAAGTGCTGGAGGCCCTGGGCTGGGGCAGTGCCGCGCCGCTGTACCGCTTCATGCGCAGGTGCGAGCGGGCCGATGCGAACGCGTATTTCGATGTGGCGTTGTTGAAGGACCACCTTCAGCGCGCAGGCAAGCCGGGCGAACTACTTCTGGCGTGGCACAAGAAGTACAAGCACCTGAAAGTCACCGTGCATCGCATCGACGCGGTGCAGGGCGTGGAAGACAAGAAGCTGGCGGGCATGCTGGGCAAGCTGTCCCAAGAGCACATTCGCGTCTGGGGCATGGTGCCGATTCGGGATGATGCAGACCTGCGCGAGCGCTTTCAGTTTTTCAAAAGCGCGGGCAAGCAGGCATCGAAGATGTATGGCTCGGAGCGCACGGCCAATGTGCGCGACGCCGCCGCAGCAGCGCTGGTGCAACTGGCGCACAACGCCGGTTTTGCAGACGTGACCGAGATGGAATGGTCACTCGACGCCAGCGCCTACACCGCCCAGGTTTGGACCTGGCAGCAAGAGGAGTACGAGGTGGAGCTGAGCCTGGTTCGCTTCCAGCCGCAGCTGAAGGTCGTCAAGGCTGGCAAGGCCTTGAAGAGCCTGCCACCTGCGCTGAAGAAAGACCCTGGGCTGGCCCCACTGCTGGCGCAGCTCGACCAGCTCAAGGACCAGAGCAAGCGCTACCGCGTGGCTTTGGAAAACCTCATGGTCAGCAGCCGTGCGCTGGCACCGGAGCAACTGAAAGAACTCGCCAACCTGCCCATGGCCCGGCATCTGCTAACCGCGCTCTACCTGCAAACACCGGGCGGCGAACTGGGCCTGCTGGACGACAGCCTGACCCAACTGCGGCTGCTGGACGCGCAGGGCCGTTTGGTGGATGCGCCCCTGCCGGTGGAGCAGCCCCTGACCATCGCCCATGTCCATTCGATGCTGACGACGGGCCGCTTGATTGCGTGCCAGCAGCACGCAGTCCAGTCGTCGCTGGTGCAACCGTTCAAACAGGCGTTTCGTGAGTGCTACGTGCTCACACCCGCCGAGCGAGAGGCGCATGACCTCTCACGCCGCTTCGAGGGGCGACGCGTCAAAACTTCGGTGCTGGGCGCGATCCTGTCGGCGCGGGGGTGGCGGGTCGATGGCAGCGAAGGCGATTGCATGGCCCGCAAGCGCCTGGCGCCCGACCTGGCTGTAGAACTCGCGCTGCCCGATGTCCACCACTTCCTGACCGAGGAAGAGGCCACGGTGCTGGGCGAGATCTGGCTCACCCGGCAAGGGAACCGCGTGCCCCTGGAAGAGGCTCCGGCCCTCGGCTTCTCCGAGGCCATGCGCGACCTGGACCTGGTGATCACCGCAGGCGCGGCAGACAGTGATGAACATTCTGCCGAGGTGCAGCAAGCCCGGGTGGCGCTGGTCGGCGCCCTGCTCCCCAGCCTGGGTTTGAAGAATGTTCGCCTGGAGGGGCACCATGCCATCATCCAGGGCAAGCGCGCGAGCTACCGACTGCACCTAGGCACGGCGGTGATTCACGTCATCCCGGCCGGATACCTGTGCATCGTGCCGGCCGACAAGGCCTCTTCCAAGTCTGTCGCCTTGCCTTTTGTGGATGACGACCAGCGGACCAGCGAGGTGTTGTCGAAGCTGCTGCTGCTCAGTGCAGACGACAAAATCAAAGACCCGAGCATCCTTGCGCAGATTGAGGGTCGGCAAGCCCAGGCACAAGCCTGAGCGTCTGCACAGCCCCCGCCCCATGCAAAGACCGCTGACGCACGCACGGCCAGGGGGTGTTGTCGCCACCAAGTAAACCGCCACAGGGCGAAACACTGTGGCGGTATTGTGACGAGGGAGGGCGGCACGCGGGGCGTGCCCCACCACCCGCCCAGTCGTTGTTTGGCTCTTACTGCTGCTGAGCGTTCTGCAAAGCGGCAATGCGCTCTTCAATCGGCGGGTGGGTGCTGAACAGCTTGCCAATGCCACCTGCAATGCCCATGGCGGCCACGCTCTTGGGCAGCTCGCCGGG
>OGCL01000529.1_pt1 | contig 40364 bp, 51 predicted proteins | sample 1570041 | NCBI WGS metagenome assembly OGCL01 (sample SAMN06266162, study PRJEB24511) | hot springs metagenome | isolation source: Hot spring water | place: South Africa: Limpopo | collected 2015-06-22 | reverse complement strand
ACGGGCGTCAATGCCAATACCGGGCGCAGCATGCCGCCGGCGGCGGGGCGTCCTGCCGGGACCGGCAGGCAGTAAGGGGTGACCATGCGGAACTGGGCGGCGACATTGCGCAGAGCGAGTTTTCGCGGTGTGCCCTTCTTTGTCGAGCTGGACGATATCGGCGGGGGCAAGCGGATTGCCCGGCATGAATATGCCGGCGGGCTGAACTACTATCTGGAGGAAATGGGCCACGCCATTCCCCAGATCAGTGTCACGGCCTATCTGCTGGGCGACGCCAGCGACGCCCAGGCGATCAACCTGCAGCGGGCGTGTCTCGCTCCGGGGCCGGGGCGGCTGGTGCTGCCGATCGACAGCGGGCGGCTGGCGCGCATCGAGAATTTCAGCCGGGTGCGGGAAAAGGACCGGCGCGGCTATGTCGCCTTCGGTTTCACCGCCATCCCGGAATCGAGCCAGCCGGGCGGCGTGCTCGGGCTTGGCGATGTCAGGGCGATCCTGACGGGTGCGCTGGCATCCGCCTTTCCGGGGCTGATCCAAGCCTTCGACGAGATCGGCGACGTGATAGCGGTTGCCAACTGGATGTATTCGGTCGGCTCCCTGGTGATCTCGGATGCCATCGACCTGGCGCGCTTCGTCGACCTGACGCTTGCCTCCGGTGTTGGCAGCGTGCAGGCCTTCTTTTCCGGCGGGCTGGAAGCCTCGCGGATCATGGCGGAGAGCGTGTTCACGCCCTCTGCCTTCGACGGCATCAAGCCGGCGCAGTTTGAAACCAAGGGTGCTGCGGACCTGCATACGCTTCTCGATGCCATCATCGCCGCCACGGCGGCGCCGCAGGTGGCGTGGATCTCCCGCCCTCAGGCGCGGGCAGCAAGACAGGTGGTGCAGGCGAAGGGTGAAAAGGCGCTCGCCATCCTCTCAGGCCTCGGGCCGGAGCATGTCGCGCTTTATGTCGCTGTGTCGCGGCTGGTCGAGACCTCGGTCCGGATCGTCTCCGACCGGGCGGCGGATGCCGTGCCGGTGGTGCGGGTGGAAACGGGGATCTCGTTGCCGTCGACCGTGCTGGCCTATCAGCTCTATGGCGATGCCGGCAGAGCTGAAGGACTGGTGGATATCGCCCGCGTGGGTTCGCCGATGTTGATGCCTGTTGCCTTTGAGGCTTTGGAAAGCTGATGGTTTTGCCTGTGAGCACCGGGCCGCTGGAGCGGATCGTCTGTGAGGGTCTGCCGGAGGTGACAAGCTTCAGCATGTCCGTTTCGGCGGAAGAGGCTGCGCGGACTGCGAACGGAGAGTTCGTGATCATTGGTCCCGGCGTTCCGGTGCTGCCGGGACAGCCGACCGCAGTCACGGCGAGCGGCGAGCTGCTGCTGACCGGATACGTGCGTGACGTGAACACCACCTACCAGGAGGAAACGCGCTCGCTTTCGATCGGCATCGTCTCGCGCACGGTCGACATGATCGAGGCTTCCGCGATCCATCCCAGCGGCGAGATCCTGAACAAGGATCTGGTGGCGATCGCCAAGGAACTCGACAGCTACGGGATCGGCATCGAGACCGATGGTTCCAGCTTTCCGGTCGAGATCCGGCACAAGCTGATGCTGGGCGAGTCCGGCTTCTCATCGATCGAGCGGCGGGCGCGGGCGCGTGGTGCCCTGCTTTACGATACGCCGAAGGGCCGGCTGAAGATTGCGACCAAGCCCGAGGGCATGCATGCCGGCACGCTGAAGCGAGGCCTGAATATCCTGCCAGGGGCCAGCGCCAGCTTCACGGAGGAGGGGCGCTACAGCGAGACGCGCATCCGGGGCCAGCAGAGCGAGGGCGGCGAAAAACAGCATCTGCGACCGCAGACGAAAGTCAGGGACAGCGGGGTGACGCGCGAACGGGTGCTAATCCTGAGCCAAGAAGGCGAGGGCACAATCGACCGGATGCGCAAGCGGGCCATATGGCAGGCGCGGCGGGCGGCGGGAAACAGCGTGACGGCTTCCATTCCGGTGAGTGGCTGGCGCGACGATAATGGCAGGTTCTGGTCGCCGAACTGGCTGGTGCAGGTGGATGACGATTACCTCGGCATCGAGGGCGTGATGATCATCAAGAGCGTCAGTTTCCAGCAGAACGACAAGACCTTTGCAATTCTTTCGCTGGCCGATCCCCGGGCGCTGGGCGGCGAGAACCCGCGCGGCAAGACCAGCGCCGGCTATGGCGCGCCAGGCGTGATCGAGGCGGAGTACGAGGACGAATGATCCGGATCGAATATGACGGGCGCGAGGATGTCAGGGGCGGACAGCAATTCGTCTCAGGTCGCGGGCCGCATGGCGATGGCTGGACGCGCATCCATCGGATCGAAAGCCATGGCTTTGCTTCATCGCCGGTCAAGGGCGCCAAGGGGCTGTTGCTGCCTTCGCCTGCCGATCCGGAAGTCGCTTTCGTGCTGGGGCTGGAAAGCCCTGGCCACAGGCCGGCGGATATCCCGGCGGGCGGGATCGCGCTTTATGACGCGGCGGGGAATGTCACCAAGTATGTCATGGGCGACGGGGTGACGGTGGACGTTGCCGGCAGCGCCTATGTCATCCGCAAGGGGGGCGTCTCGTTTACGATCTCGGCGGACGGCGTTGCTATCGAGGGCGGGCAGGTCACGCATAACGGCAAGAACATCGGCGATACACACACCCATGGCGGTGTGCTGACTGGCTCGGCTTCCACATCCGTACCAAACTGAGGTCATCATGATCCGCATCGTTTCGATCGAGGATACGGCGGAGCCGTATCGTTCGCCGGATCTCGGCTGGGATGGGCTCGCGGGGGATCTGATCCTGAACGCGCTCGACCATCCGACCGCACCGGGCGACTTCCGGGCGGGCCAAGGGCTTGCGACGCAGATCCTGATCCACCTGATGACGGACCGGCGTGTCGAGGAAAGCGAGCTGCGCCACGGCGAATCCAATCGCGGCTGGCTGGGTGATAGCTTCGACCTTCAGGACGGCGAGGGTCCGCTCGGCTCGCGGCTCTGGCTGCTGCGGCGCACGGCCATCACGGACGAGACCGCCGTTCTGGTCGAGGACTATGTGCGCGAGGCGCTGCAGCCGCTGATAGACCAGGAGGCGATCGCCTCGCTCGATGTCACGGTTACCGTCGACAAGCCGGCCAACCGGGTCGACTACGTCGTCAATACCTATGGCCGCGACGGTACGCGGTCTTTCGATCAGAAATTCCAACTGTTCTGGGAGCAGATCAATGGCGTGGCAAATCCGCTCGCTCGATGAGGCGTCGGCCGCAATCCGCGGTGCCTTCCGGCGCTTCCTTCCTGGCACGGATACGGCGCTCAAGAACAATTTCGTGACGGTTGTCGTCAAGGTCCTGGCGGGCTTGAGCCATGAGTTTGAGCTGCGCATGGGCTTTCTGTCGCGGCAGCTGTTTGCTTCGACGGCCACGCTTGCGTTTCTCAGGCTGCATGGTGCCGACGTCGGCATCTTCCAGAAGCCGGCATCGAGCGCGAGCGGCATGGTCGAGGGGACGGGGGCGCCGAGCACCATCTATCCCGCCGGCATCCGCTTTGTTTCGGGCGCCGACACCTATGTCTCGACTTCGCCGGCGCAATCTTCCACCAACGGCTTTCTGACCTTCTCCGTCACTGCGGAGCAAAAGGGTGCCTCGACCAACCGCGATGCGGGCGGCCAGCTGACACTCGCGGATCCCGGCCTGTATCCCACGCTCGACAATGCCTTCACCGTCTCGGCTGACGGGCTTGGTGGCGGCGCCGATATCGAGGACACGGAAGACTTCCGCGCCCGGGTGCTGTTTCGCAAGGCGAACCCGCCGGGATCGGGAAAGCTCTCGGACTATGAGCGGATCGTGCGCGATGTGCCGGGGGTGAAAAAGGCCTGGGCTTTCCGCCGCCCGCTGTCGCCGGGCTATCTCGTCGTCTACTTCCTCTTCGAGGGGCGCCCGAACCGGATACCGACCGCCGGCGATGTTCTGGTGGCGCAAGCCGCACTGGACGCAAAACGGCTCATCCGGATCGACCGCAGCGTGGTGGTAGCGCCGACGCCTGAGCCGCTGAACCCGATCATCGGGGATCTTTCGACAGACAGTGCCGCCGTGCGCGCGGCGATCCATGCCGCGATCGATGCCGTGCTTTACGAGCGGGCGGTGCCTGTGCCGACTGGCGAAACGTTCTGGCTGTCGCGCAGCTGGATCTCGGAAGCGGTGAGCCAGGTGACCGGGGAGAACAGCCATGTGCTGCTATGGCCGCTGGACGATCTGCCCTATACGGCGGGCCGCTATCCTGTTGTGGGTGAGGTGAGCTTTGTCTAGGCATCCCGCGCGCTTCACGCTCACCAATCGTTACGAGGCGTCGACGCCTGTCGTACTGCCGGCGCCGTCCGACGCGCTGGCCTCGCCCGATAGCGACCGGCTAATCTCGGCCGGGCTTTCCTTCTGGCCGCCCGGCGCGGCCTGGGGCACGCCCGATGGCCAGGCGCATTCGCTGTCCTCGGTTCTGGCGCGCTTCACGCGGGTGCTGCTCTCGCCATTCGAATGGCTCTACGCCCGGGGCTTCCGGCTGGCGCTGGAGGGGAATGCCCAGACGCTCAACGAAACACTGCCCGACTGGGAGGCGGAGCATGGCCTGCCGGAACGCTGTTTCGGCGGGGACCAGCCGACTCCGCAGAGGCTGCTGGCGCTGCGTCGCAAGGTGGCAGCAGAGCCTGTGGCGAGCCCTGAGGATTTCGTGCGGCTGGCGGCGGAGTATGGCTACATCATCGAGATCGAGGAGCCGGCGGCGTTTCGCGTGGGATTTTCGCGTTGCGGCGGCAGGCACAAGACCGGGACGGCAGGGCTGGAAACGCTGGTCTACGTCCGCATTCGCGGTTCGTCGATCAGCCGCTTCATCACCGGGGCGAGCCGCACGGGCCGCGACCGCCTCTACGCCGTGACGGGCGCAGACGAGATCCTGTGCCTCCTGAAAAAGACCCTGCCGGCATGGGTGACGCCCGTGGCTAAACCCTGGCTCACCTATGCGCCGCTCGTCACATCCGAGGGTCAGCCGATGCAGGACAGCGCGGGCAACCCGATCCTGACACTCCGATCCTGATTGGGGTCTGATCCACAAGCGAGGACATCATGAAATATTTTCCGCCGGTCGGCTCAGCCGATCCCGACGCGCCCTATGTTGACGAAAGCTCCGGCCAGGAAGGCTCCGCCGTTCCTGCCAAGGCGATCGAATTCCCCATGCGGGAGATCATGACCGTGATCACCGGGGCGGGTCTCGCGCCAGATGCGGGCAGCGTCAGCCAGCTGGAGGAGGCAATCGACCAGAAGATCGCACTTGCGATCGGCTCCGGCGGCGGGGGCGGAGGCAGCCCGGTCGATGACCTCCTGCTTCTTCTGCGGTCGCGCAACCCTGTCTTCCCCGAGGTCAACACGGCGGACGGTTCGTTCAACCTAACCGTGGTGTCTGCCGGCAATCTGCAGATCCCGGCCGGTATTACCGTCACGCATCGCGGCTGTTTCAACGATGTGACATCGCTGCAGAACCTGACGACAGTGGCGAACAAGACCTATCACCTGCGCAAGAACTGGACGACCGGCTGGGCGCTGAAGGACTTGGCGGACCCGACCTATAATCCTGGAGCGCTGGCAGAAACCAGCACGGCCTTTGACACCACTTTCGACGACATGCTGACGCACCGGGTGCAGACGAATGCCTCGAACATCGCGACGGTGACGGCACTGAAAAACAAGGCTTTCCTGGTCGCGGAAGACGAAACCGTAACCTTCAGCTCCACTTCCTTCCAGAATGCGGCGCTCCCGAGCAACCTGGTCGGCGGTCAAGCCCAGTTGTTCAACATCAACTGGTCACGGCGGCCGCTCGTGGCAATACAGGCTGTGACAGATTTCCGTGCAAGCAACGGGACGGCTGGAGAATTCAACATGATGGCTCGGGCTGACAGCCGCTATCGGATTCGCTGCGTCTACGAGCTGGATGGCGGTGCGGGTGGCGGCGCCATCAGTTTTTCGGCGAGGGCTTAAGCGATGCCCGAACTGATCGACACGCCAGTCACGCTGAACTCCTTCGGCGAAACCGTTCCTGCTGTACGTGGACTGTTCCTGATCGTCGTCGACCCCACCGGCGAGGAGGGGCGCGTCGCGATTGAGGACGCGTTGCAGCTGATAGAACTCGGGGATCTTCCCGACATCTCCGTGCTCGTCGCCTCAGCCGTCGAGGGGAAGGCTGACAAGGCCTCGCCATTCGTGGATATAGCATCGGCAGCAACCGTCGACTTAGGTGCAGCAGCATCGACCGCGGTCAATGTCACTGGCACGACTACAGTCACTAGCTTCGGCACGTCTGCCCCTGAAGGCACGCAATACCTGCTGAAGTTTGCCGGCGCTTTGACGGTGACAAACGGCGCGAACCTCGTGACCGGGACAGGCGCGAACATCACCACATTCGCTGGCATGCTGATGCGGGTGGTTAAGGACGCGTCCAACGTCTGGCGTGTGATCGAATTTACCCGCCGTATCAATGTTTCGGGCGGCGGCGCGAATAGGCAGGTTGCGAACCTGGCAGCCTACACCGCTGACCGCACGGTGACATGGCCGAACGGAAACGTGACTATTCCCTCGGGGACGCTGGTCACTGCATCTGACGTGGCCCCCAATGTCGCGGCAATTGCGGCTGGCGCCGTTGGCTCAATAGTGCAGGCCTCTAGAAATGCCGCTGTGGCATTCGGTTCCACGACTGCCGGTTCAAACCTGACGGTATGCAACAACGGTTCTGGTACCGATCCAACAGCCTTGTCTGGAACTTGGCGATGCCTCGGGGTCGCCCTTTCTGCGTCGACAGTTGGCACCATCTGGCTTAGGATTTCCTGATGACCTATGACTTCCGAAATCCCTGCTATTCTTCCACAGACGGCCAGCAGATCGACATGGAGATCGAGCACCCCGTATATGGGTGGATACCATTCACGGCTCGCCCAGATGATGTGGAGCAGCTTGGTCGCGACCTGTACGAGGCTGCAACGCTTGGTGAGGTGGGCGCTCATGTGCCACCCGCCCCCAACGTCGCCGATTACGAAGACGCCATTCAAGCCCACGTTGACGCGGCAGCTCGCTCCAAGCTCTTCCGCGACGGTGTGACGCTCGCCTCCTATGTGTCGTCCACAAACCTCCAGTGGGCAGCCGAGGCGCAAGCTTTCGTGGCATGGCGTGATGCCGTTTGGGCTTATGCCTATCAAGAATTGGCTCGCGTTCAGGGCGGGGAGCGCACTCAGCCCTCAGTCGCCGAAATCATCGCAGAACTGCCGCTGATTAGCTGGCCTATCTTGCCATAGGGCTAGGCCGGACTCCTCCGCGAAGTCGCTTTGAGTGGTATATACCGGTAGTCCGAGATCTATCATTCTCCGCAACGCGATGCGGTCATCTCCGACGTGGGCACGTTCACGATTTTTGTTGTTGTAAGCGTGTCCCTCTTTCGTGAGTGAAAAGCCTGTCATGACGATAGTGCGGGCGCCGAGCCAGCAGCAAAGCGCAGCCGTGGAAACGCCATTGCTTGGCCTAATTGATGGATCAATGCCCATCACCTCTTGGTTCCAGCGCGCACGTTCGCTGAGGCGCAAAAATGTGACCTGCCGATAGCTGTAACCGATCCTAAGGAGGCGAAACCTCTTTCGGTCCGGCATTTGGCGGCCCTTGAACAGAATGAGCGATCCTGTGCGCAGCCCTCGTAGAGCTTGCTTCGCCTCAACGTTCGCCGGCTTGTTTCGTAGTGTCGACGCACCCAAAAGCGTTATGTCTGGCGTGAGATGTGGAACGGATGCCTGAGAGGCGTTGATCGTCACAAGGCTCCATGTAGCTGGGTCGTAATCATCCGGGATGATGGGGTTGGGGCCCGATCCGAGAACCAGTGCCTTCGACTTCACAGGAGGGAGTACTTGCGAGCGCATGAGCGCGAAGCTCTTCAATGCGTCGAGGTTTATTGATCCAACAACCATTTCATGCCTATAGAAAATGCGCGCGAAGGTGCGCCAACCTCCCTTCATAACTGCATTGCAAGGCGCCTTTCAATCTGATTGAAAGCTTGCAGTCAGATAAATGGAGCGCTGGATGGTTGCGACACGAAACTTGGATCAGTATTCCCTCATTCACAAGACAAAAACCTATGGGAATGGATCAGCAAAAGCACGGCGCAAAATAGAGCCTTGGGTTCGTGCCCTGAAGCCTCAATCGTTGCTGGACTACGGGGCAGGTCAGAGCAAAACTGCCGACCTTCTGCGGTGCAAGACGCTCGTGATCCGAGACAGGTATGATCCCGCAATACCAGGTATAGACACCATTCCTCGCCAAGCCTACGACATCGTCACCTGCACGGATGTGGTCGAACACCTGGACCTCAATGAAATCGACCTCGTGTTGAAGGACATCAGGCGACTTTCCTCGCATGCAATCATCGCTGCCGACACTCGGCCCGCCTCTACTATTCTGCCCAATGGTGAGAATGCGCATGCCACAGTGCAACCGGCGCAATGGTGGAAGGAAAAGATCGCTAGTGTGTTCGGCCAAGCCGAAATGATCGAAGTGACAGGAACAAGCGCGATCTTCCGAACCTGGAACGCGGATCTGAACCAGCGAATGAAGGCAACTCTGTATAGAGTTTTCTGAAGCATAGCAGTTACAACAACGGTGACGCGCCTTTGCGGCGGGTCGCCATGCCCCGCGTGGCTACAAACCTTATACATCCCTGACGGACACCCTTGAACTGCAAACGCGGCTCAAGCAGCTAGGCTATGCCGTAGGCTCGGGTTCCTGAAGTCTGGACCAAATTAAGAGGACATTGCTATGGAGTTCGAGCACTGGCTGCAAGGCCGGCTGACGGTGCATGGGCATCCGGTCGGGATCAATGGCGATTGGGGGCGTGTCTCGATCGCGGCGCTGAAGGCGTTTCAGAAGAGGATGGGGCTGCCGGAGACGGGCGTGGCCGACCGCGCCTCGGTCGAGGCTCTGCGGCTTCAGCCCGGCGCCCGGGTGGCGCCGCTGAAGGTCGATGTTCCGGCCGAAACCATGCCGCCATGGATGGCCGAGATGCATCGGCGCATGGGGCTGCACGAGGTGCGCGACAAGGCTCGCCTGATCGACTTCCTCAAGATCGGCAAGTTCCTCGGAGATCCAGCTTCGCTGCCCTGGTGCGGGGATGCCGTCGAGAGCTGCATCGCGAAGGTGCTTCCGGACGAGCCTCTGCCAGCCAATCCCTTCTGGGCGCAGGGCTGGGCGATCTTCGGCATCAATGTGCAGGCGCCGCTCGTCGGCTCCGTTGGCGTCATCAGGTGGTCGGCCTCGTCCGGGCATGTCGGCTTCGTGGCCGGCGTCGAGGGCGACAAGGTGGTGCTGCTGGGCGGCAACCAGCAGAATGCCATCACGCTGGCGAGTTTCCCGCTCGACAAGTTCATCGCCTTCCGCTGGCCAAAGACGTTTCCGGTCAAGGGTTATCCCGCGCTGCGCGGCAAGGCTACGGCTATCTCAAGCGAAGGGGCGACACGCTGATGGAACGCTCCTGGATCTGGCGCCGCTCGATGGCCTTTCTGATCGTCGTGTCGTGCATCGGCATGCTGTTTGCCGCCCTCCTGATCGGCGGCAATGACCTTGTGACGCAGGCGATCGTGCAGGGCTGCTTCATGAGCATCATCGCTGTGGCCAGCGCCTATTTCGGGGTGGCTGCCTGGGACGACCGCAACAAGGCGCGCGAGATCATCGACGGCCTGCCGCCGCAGTGACCGAGTTTTCATCCGACATCTTCCAGGAGACCTCAACATGACCACGAAGCTTTCCGTCGCGGCGCGCAACGCCATGGCCAATGCACTGACCACCACCATCGGGGCGTCGCCGTCGCTGCTGATTTTCGACGGCACGCGCCCGACGAACATCACCGATGCGGATGCCGGAACCGTGCTGGCCACGATGACACTGCCCGCCACGCCGATCGGAGCGGCGTCTGCCGGCGCGATCTCAAAAAGCGGAACGTGGGAGGATGCCTCGGCGGATGCTGCCGGCTATGCGAAATATTACCGCATCAAGCAGGGGGCCACCGTTCACTACGAAGGCCTCTGCGCGCAGAACTGGGCGGCTTCCACGGCCTATGTCGTGGGCCAGCAGGTGGCGCGAAACGGGCTCGTCTATCGATGCACCACCGCCGGCACCTCGGCCTCGTCTGGCGGTCCGTCCGGCACGGGCACGGGCATCACCGATGGCTCGGCGGTCTGGGCATACCAGGGCGTGGCCGACCTGATCCTTGACAACACCAATATCGCAGCCGGCCAGGGCGTGACGATCAACTCCTGGTCCTACACGCGCGGCAACGCCTGACGTTCTGATGCAAGCGGAAGGGACACCACATGGGCTGCCTGGCCAACCGGCTATACGATCCCGCGACTGCCGTAACATGGGCGACCACAGCCGCCCTTGCCATGACGGCGATGGACACGACCAACTTGCGCAACACCTTTACCGTCCCGGCCTCCGGTCGCGTGATGGTTCGCATGGTCTGCTGTGTGCATGGTGCGACGACATTCCCGACCTATCTGCTCGGGGTCTTGCAGGGCTCGACGGTGATCGGGCGTGTATCTCCGATTGGCGGTCTGAAGACCACGGCTGTTGCGACTGCCATGGTCGCGCAGGAGGCAACCTTTGTTGTCAGTGGGCTTACACCTGGCGCATCTCTGACGTGGGATATGGCCTACGGGGTAGAGACGGGGGTGGCGTCTACGGCGATCAAGTGCGGCGGCCCCAACGACACGACGGCCAATAACGCCTTTGGCGCGGTGATTTTCGAAATCTGGGAGGCGTAAATGCCCGGCTCGTCACTGGGCAGGCTTGCCGCTGCGGTCAGCTCGGTCGGGCCCGCATCACCAATCATAGTTCCTGCAAATGCTGATGATCTGTATCTCGGCTTCGATGCCGGATCTCTGGCAAACGTTTTTACGGAAACAAGTGGGTCATACTCCCGAGACAGTACCAGCGCAGAAAATTTTGTCGGTATCCAGCAATCGCCTGCGCTGGCGGTTAAAACGTTTCTGCATTTTGATCTTGATTTTGACGGGGCTGAAAACTGCGAAGCAGCCATCCTTATCAATGGGTCATTTGTCTACAAAGACGCATCCGTCCCGGCTGATGGGGAGATAATCGAAATCAGGGCCGGGTCATGGTCTTCATCGTCTTCCAATGCCGATCTTTTCCTAACCAGCGCCCAATATTCCGCCCTTCCGCTTCTGGGACAGTTTACGGCGGCTACAGGCTGGATACGCATCCCGCTTACGAGTGTTTCGCGAAGCACGTCGTTCGGGATCATCCTTGCAAACAAGCTGTTCAGTGACGCTGTTTCCTACAGCTCTGGCGACGCGCAGTTCACGTTTTACAGCGCGGACGCATCCAGTGCCGATGACAGGCCGTATCTGGAGCTTCGGCCTGCGCCACCTGCGCCGGGCATCGTTGGCACGGCTGCCGTCAATGACGGGACCGACACAGCGTCGGCCTCGGCCCTGGTGCCGACGAAGGCAAACGGTGCGATCTCGGACGGCAATGATGCTGCGGCTGCCTCCGGGGCGGTCCGCGTTGTGGCATCCGCTTCCGTCACTGATGGGAACGACATCGCCTCGGCGGCAGCGTCGACGCTGCAGGCGATTCTCGCCTCGGCCTCGGTTCATGACGGGGATGATGTTGCAAGCGCTGCGGCGCTCGTTCGGGTGCTGGGCGCGGCTGCCGTTGCTGACAGCGATGATTCCGCCTCGGCTGCTGGCGTCCTACGGATTGCGGCTGCGGCTGCGGTCTCTGATGGCAGCGACGCGACCTCGGGTCTGGCTACGCTTCGCATCGCGGCTGCTGCCGGCGTGGCTGACGGGAGTGATCAGGCTGCAGGGCAGGGGGCCGCTGTTCTCGGCGGCCTGGCCTTTGTGGCGGACGATCAGGATCCGGCCTCGGCGTCTGCCTCGGCGGCGATCAGGGCTTCTGCCGATGTTGTCGACGGGAATGACGCGACGGAAGCGACCGGCGGAGCGCCGCAGGCTCTCGGCAATGCCGATGTCAGCGACGGGGACGACATCGTCAGTGCATCCGGTCGCGTTGCCGTCCATGCCGCCGGCGCGACGCTGGACGCAGAGGATGCGGTCAGCGCCGCCGCCGCTTCTCCGATCCGGGGCGTGGCCGACCTTGCCGATGATGACGATCTGGCGGCTGGTTCGGCTGCTGTTCCGGTCGGTGCCTGGGCGGATGTGGCCGACGAGGCGGATGCGGCTGCTGCTGGCGGTGTCGTCGTGCTCGGCGCCTCCGGCGAAGTCTTCGACGGGGACGATGTTGCTGTTGGTGCAGGCATCGTGCGCTCTGCCGACGCCCGTCGCTATCTGCGGATCGTCGCCCCAGCGCCCGAGCCCTTGCGCATCGCCGCGCGGGCGGAAGCCTCGCCGCCGCTCATTGCCAAGGCTCAAGCTCCGCTCCGGATCGTTGCGCGGGCTGATGCAAGCCAGCCGATCATTGCGCGGGCGCCGGAGCCATTGCGGCTGGTCGCCCGAAGCCGGATCTAGGAGAGATGCATGAAAGACGTAATCGACCGGGGTTTTGGCTTCGACCTGGAATTCCTGCTGCAGAAGCGCGATGGCACTGCGGAGGAGAGCACCGGCACGACGGCGGTGTGGAAGCTGGGGATGAGCGACACGGCGCCCGAGGCGCTGCTGGTGCGCGAGATCTCGAGCCTGGCCCTTGAGAGCGGGCAGGTTCTGGCGCGGGTCTCGCTGACGGCTGCCGAGACCGAGGCGCTGGCGCCCGGGCAATATTACCACCAGCTGGCCGTGACGCTTGCCGGCGACGAGCCACGCTTGCGGGTTGCGGCCTGGATCAAGGTGAAGGACCGGCTGTGATGGGGCTCCTCGACAAGCTGTTGCTGGTGGTCGCCTTCCTGATGGGGCTCGTCGCGGGGCTTGGCGGCTTCTCGCTTTACGACACTGTCATCGACGATCCTGCCGTGGCACGCAAGGCACGCGACGAGGGCGCGCGGGCCGAGCGGGCGCTCTGGCAGAAGGAAAAGCGCGAGGCGGAAGCGGCAGCCGAACGGCGGCGGGCGCAAGCGCAGGAAAAGATCGATGCGGCGGATCTCGCCGTCGAGATGTTTCGAAAGCAGGACAGGCTGCGGGCGGCAGCCTTCGAGGCAGCCATGAGGGAACAGCGAGATGAAGACGAGAATGCCCGTGTCGATCGCAGCGCTTGCGCTCTGCCTGACCGCGTGTGGAACGCGCTCCGTTGACCGGTCGCCAGGTACGCTCGCTGAACAGCCGAAACCGGTGGTTTCTGCGGCTCTTCTTTCCGGGGCGCAGGGCAAGACGGAGATACCACGGGGCGCGGCTCTAGAGACGCAATGGGCGCTGTGGGCCGAAGATCGCGGAAGGCTGGACGCATGCGTGATGCTGGCGGATGCGAAGACGGATGTGATCAAGGCCATGGGGGAATACTAGATGGACGGCACGCAGATCATCCTGAAGCAATTGGAGATCATGAATGGCCGTCTCGACAAGATCGACGAGGCCGGCTCCGAGCGGGGCCGGCGCATCTGGGAAAAGCTGAACCAGCAGGACCTGGCGCTCGCGCTGCTCGACCAGCGCTTCAATCGTCTGGAGGAGAGCGTGAACGGGCAGGCGCTGACACTGGCCGAGTATCAGAAGCTGAAGATCAAGGCGGAAGGGGCGGGCTGGCTTGGCCGCAAGCTGTGGCTGGCCGGCGGGATCGTTCTCACAATGGCCGGCGGCATCTATTCCAGCTGGACGGCGATCGCCACCGCGATCAAATGGCTGATCGGCAGAGTGCCATGAGGGCTTTGCTAACGGCGCTCCTTTGCTGCCTGGTTTCGGCGACTGCGCGGGCGGAGCTTCCGCCCCGCATCGACGAGCCGCGCGAGGATCGCCCGGTGCTGACCTCAGTGCCTGTGCCCTGTCTTCTCGACGAGCGCGAGCGACGCGTGGTCGTCACCTGGTGGATCGAGAACAAGCTGACAGGCGAGCGCCGGGCTGTCGGTAGCCGCGAGGTTCGGCTCAGGTGCTAGGCTGGCCGCCGAGCTGCCAGCGCACGAGATCCGGAAACATGACGCCGCAGACTTCATTGAGGCGCGCGACATCGTTCGAACGCTGGCAGGTGGACTCGAAATGCCGACGCAGCGCGAGGAAGGTGCAGTCGGCGCCGAACCTCTCGACGAGGCCATCCTTGGCATAACGCCCGGCGCGACCGCATTTGTTGCAGGCAACCTCGACGCGATCATAGGGGAAATCGCCGAGGCGCGGCGGCTTGCCGTCGGGCAGGGGAATCTGGCGGGTCATGGCCGGATATATGGACAGCCGATGAACTGCCGGCAAGGTGGGACCGGGGCTCGTCAATTCTCCAATGTTTCCATTGGGGATGGTGCGACCAACGATCAAGGCTATGTGCCTGATAAGGTTTTACGGTTCGTCACCTACAGGTACTCGCACCTATCTCGCTCAAGGGCTTTCCAAGCTCAGTCAGCACGCGTGACCCCTCCCTGAATACAGGCAGACTACGCAGAATGGCCGGCGTATGGCAATCGAGACGAGCGGACTGGAGGAACAGATGCAAAACATCTGGTGGGACTCTGGTGGGACTTTCTGCGCCAAACCTGTCTTTCGGTGGGGGTCTGTTCCTTTTTTGATCGCAGCCCTCGTTTTTCCCCTTGCGCTTCCAAATCGAAAACTCTAAGGCAAACAAGCCTTTTAGGCATGACGGAATGTAGCGCAGCCCGGTAGCGCACTTGACTGGGGGTCAAGGGGTCGTGGGTTCGAATCCCGCCATTCCGACCATTTGCTCGGTGGATCAAGTCATTGGTCGCGTCGAACGGTTCGAAGGACCGGATATCTCAAAGATGTCCGGTCCTTTTTTCTGGCCGCATTGTGAGGCACTTAGCCTGTCATCGCGCGAAACGCTCGTTTTCTTTGCATCGTGACCTTCGCTTGCTGCAATGCAGCATTATATTGGGTCAAGGTTCGAAGGAAGCCCTGCTCTGATGCGCTTTAAGTTCTCCATGTTTCCGCTGTCCGCCATGCTGCGGGGGCAGAAGCGTCTTCGCCGCAGCTTGGAGAAGGCGCTGCCGAAGTTCCGGCTACCGGAGGTGCCGAAGGCCGCGAAACCGCGTGCGGCGCGCTCCACCCTGGTGCAGATACCAACCTTCGGCAGCAATCCCGGGCGCCTGCGGATGCTGGAATATGCCCCGGCGCTGCGTCGCGACCCGCCGACGCTTGTCGTCGTTCTGCATGGCTGTCTACAGACGGCGGAGCAGTACCACCGGGGCAGCGGCTGGAGCCGGATGGCGAGAGACAAGGGGTTCGTGCTTCTTTATCCAGAGCAGACAAAGGCAAACAACCGCAACCTCTGTTTCAACTGGTTCCGTCCGAGCATGGTCGCGCGGGATCGTGGTGAGCTGATGTCGATCCGGCAGATGATCGACCACAGTGTTCAACGCCATGGAATCGCCCGCGATCGGATCTTCATTCAAGGTTTATCGGCCGGAGGAGCGATGGCCAATGCCATGCTTGTCACCTATCCGGATTTGTTTGCTGCGGGGCAGGTGGTCGGAGGTTTGCCCTATGGTGCCGCCCGAGATGCGATCTCGGCCCTGCACGTGATGAAGTCCGGCAGCCGACGCAGTCGACAGGATTGGGGGGATCTCGCTCGAGCGGCAAGCGGTGAGCGGATTGAGGCACTGCCTGCCGTGTCCATTTGGCAGGGTGGGGCGGATCGGGTCGTCTCATCCGTGAACGGAGAGGCATTGCTTGCGCAGTGGCTGGATTTGCATGGGCTGCAGGAGGAGACTGGCAAGCTTGAGGCAGGAGGGCAGGGAGGAGCGAGGGTCTGGCGCGATGCAGACGGCAAGACGCTGGTCGAATATCGCCTCATAGAGGGGCTGGAACACGGCCTGCCGGTGATCGCCCGCCATGCAGGACAGAAGCAGCAGCCTTACATGCTTGAGGGCGCCATTGGCGCCCCCCAGCAATTCTACGAGACCTTCATCCGGCAGCGTAAGATGGCCGCCAGGCGTGATGCGATCAGTTCTCCTCGATCGAAACGCCGTTCTGGCCAATCCTGAGCTCGACGCCATCCGGCTTCTGCTCCTCCTGGTACACGTAGATACCAAGGCCGATAACGGCTACAACGAGAGCGCCAATGATAAGGTAGAGGCCATTGTTTCGGCTCATGAAAATCTCCTGTTCGATTGTTCCGGACAGGTAAGGCCGCAGCCCCGTTATTGTTCCATCGCCATATCGGAAATAATCAATCGTCGTTGGCTGCGGTCAGTTCTTCGGGACGCATGCCTTCGTCGCCAACCGGTGCCGCAAGACGCAGACCCTCGCCACCCTGGCCAGCTTCACCCGGTTCGAGAAAGCTGACGCCGAGGCTTTCCAAGGCGCTTTTGAGTGCCGCATAATGCTGCGGTGTAGCGTCATGGCCATTGGAGGCCTCGATCTGCAGGATCAGGAGGGCAGGCACGCCGCTCTCCTGGCTTAGCCTGTCTATGGTGATGTCAAGCATCGCGCGGGCTGCGCGTATCTGGGCGGGTGTGATCATAGGAGAAGTATGGGGCGCCCGCGCCGGAAATCAATCCGCGGCGGCCCATTCTCGGATGCGGCCGTGTCGCAATTTGCGTTGATGACGCCATTCCGCCGCGCCGCAGCCCCAGACAATCCCCAGCACCAGATAGAAATGGCGCCAGTGATCGGTGTCGATGACAGCCCCGATCAGCATGTGCCCGAGCAACACGATCCAGGCGATCATGAGATAGGGTTGCCAGGGTCGTTCGCGCAGCATGTAGCGGAAGCCCATCACCACGGTCCATGCAATGAGGGCCATGTAGGAGAGGAAGCCGATCCAGCCATAGGCCATCAGTGACTTCAGGTAGATATTGTGCTCGTCCTCGGGGAAAATCTTGCCGAACATCATCGGACCAATGCCGAGTGGTTTTTCCATCGCCATTTCGAAACCCAGCTTGTGACGGGCAAAGCGACCGAGATGTCCGCCGTCATACTCCTGCACGAGCTGGGTGCGGGTTTCGAACAGGCCGCGCACCTTCTCGAACTGCAAGGCGACCAGGAGTGCGATAACCATGGCAATGACGGCGGTCAGCGACAGCACCAGGATCTTCAGCCGAAAGGCATTGGTGCGCTCCTTCAGCAGCATCACGAAGACGAGCGCGAGGGCGCAGAACAGAAACAACCCCCATGCGGCACGTGAGAAGGAGAGAAAGACGGCGAAGGAAAGGATGAGGATACCGAGGATACGAAGCGGCGATTCCAACAAACGCCCCTTCAGCATTCCGTGCAGGAGATAGAGCATGGGCGCGACGAGGAAGGGGCCAAAGACATTCGGGTCCTGGAAGGCGCCCATGGCGCGGTCATAGCGCGTGAAGACCTCAGACCCTGGAAAGGCGTGGAAGTACCCGAGGATGCCGAGCATGCCCGTGATGATGGCGGCCGCCACCCAGGCCTGGAAGATCAGCTTCAGCCGCTGCGGCCTGTCTTCGATGACGGCGGCATAGAACACTGCCGTCAGCGCCAGAAAGATCGATACGGCCACATAGAGGACCTGTTCGGTCAGGATGACCGGCATGACCGTGATTGCCAGCAGGCCGCCGACATTGAAGACCAGCAGCAGCGCCAGTAGAGGCGCGACAGCCCGTGAGATCTTCAGGCCAAACAGAAACCACAGCGCCACCTGACCGACCATGAGAAGTTCGTAAGGGGCGGGCTCCGAGATGACGAACCCCGAAAGAAAGACGCCGAACGCCATGACCCAGGAGACCATCAGCTGGACGGCGGCCGCCTGCGGATTGAAGTGCCGGATCTGGGCGTCAACGGCGCTCAATAAGCATTTTCCGTGTTCAAAAGCTTGATCGGTGTCAGGAACAGGATCTTCAGGTCAAACCAGAGAGACCAGTTTTCGATGTAATAGAGGTCATAGGCCGTGCGAAACTTGATCTTGTCGTCCGTGTCGATCTCGCCGCGCCAGCCATTGATCTGGGCCCAGCCGGTGACACCGGGCTTGACGCGGTGGCGGGCGAAATAGCCTTCGACGATCTCGCCGAAGGTCTTGTCTCGCGTCTGGCCGAGCACGGCATGCGGACGCGGACCCACCAGCGAGAGATCTCCGCGCAGCACATTGAAGATCTGCGGCAGTTCGTCGATCGACGTCTTGCGGATGAAGCGGCCGACCTTCGTTACACGAGGGTCGTTCTTGGTGACGGCGTTCTTCGCGGTCGGATCGCTCATCTCGGTATACATCGACCGGAATTTCAGGACGTTGATGACCTCGTTGTTAAAGCCATGGCGCTTCTGGACGAAGAACACCGGGCCTTTGGACGTCGTCTTCACGGCGATCGCCGTTGCGATGAAGACCGGCCAGAGGAGGACCAGGGCCAGCACGCTGAAGAAGATGTCGAAGGCGCGCTTGGCGACCGAATCCCAGTCACGGATGGGCTTGTCGAGGATGTCGAGGAGCGGCACTGCGCCGACATGCGAATAGGCGCGCGGGCGGAAGCGCAGATTGTTGGAATGCGCGGCAAGTCGGATGTCGACCGGCAGCACCCACAGCATCTTGAGAAGTTGCATAATGCGCGCTTCGGCGCTCAGCGGCAGCGAAATGATCAGCATGTCGATATGCGCGAGCCGGGCGAACTCCACGAGTTCCGCTACGGTACCGAGCTTCGGATAGCCGGCCACCACATCCGGCGAACGGGCAGCGCTGCGGTCGTCAAAGATGCCGCAGATGCGGATATCGTTCTCCGGCTGTTGCTCGAGCGCACGGATCAGATCCTTGGCAGGCTTGCCGCCGCCGACGATCACGGCACGGCGCTCCATGACCCCGTTGCGGCCCCAGCGGCGGATGCCAAACCCGATTAGGTTGCGCTCGATCAGCAGATACAGAGCGCCGGCGCCGAACCACACGGCGAGGACACTGCGATAGTTCGGATCATGCTCGACGAACAGCAGGTTGACCAGTGCGATGAGGCCTAGGGACGCCATCCAGCTACCAAGCACCCGCGCCATCGACCGCATCGGCGAGCGTAGAATGGACACGTGGTAGCAATCGCTTGCCTGCATGAAGAGCAAAGCGAGGAGGGCGCCCACGAAGCCGCTGATGCTGGTGTCGAGGAAGTGCTCGCCGGGGTTTACGGCGAAGAAATAATTTGTCGCAAGCGCGATGCCGAACAGGCTGAAGAATTCCAGGAAACGCAACTGGCCGATGACGATGGATGGCGAGTAATTCGCGACGGCATACTGACCGGCGATCTGGCGCGCGAGAGCACTGATCTCGGCCTTGCGCTCGCCTCCGACCTTACCGGGGTCAGTGTTTGCCGCTTGACCGCGACGCAGGGCGTCAAGATCGAAGGCGTCAGATTTGTCGACCTTGTTCATTGCAAAATCTCGCACGTGTGTGCGCAAAGACTAAAGCCAAGGTCCTAAGAAACGCTTTAGACCTCCTCAGAATCAGGGTGGACGTGGCTCATTCCGGGACGTTTCGGCCTCAGATTCGCGAAAGTTGCGCCCGGTAAAGCGCTTCCAGTTCTCTGGCCATGACGGTGGCCGAAAATCGTGCGTGGAAGGCGTCGGCGGTTGGCATCGTGCGCTTCGACCAGCCGGGGTCTGTGAGCGCCTTGGCCATGGCGGCTCCGAAGAGATCGGCGCAACCGGCTTCGATCAGGGCTTCGCTGTCATGGCCCAGAATCTCCGGGATCCCGCCGACGCGGGATGCGATCACTGTTTTCTCCGCAGCGAGCGCTTCCAGCACGATATAGGGCATGGCTTCGGCGCGAGATGGGACAATCACGATGTCGGAAAACGCGAAAGCCTGGGCGATCGGCATCGCCGGGCTGAAGGCGATCCGCCGCCCAAGCCCCTTTTGCTCGACCATCCGCTCATACCGTTCCAGATCCGGCCCGTCGCCGATGATGACGCCACTCAAGGGGCGACCGACAAGACGCTCGGCCTCGGCAAACGCGTTGATGAAAACATCTGGACCCTTCAGGTCACGCAGCATGCCGATATAGGCGAAATCCACCCCGTTTGCCTGGACTGGAATGTGTCCGAAGTCGCGTTGGCTGATGCCGTTATAGATCCGAGCCGCCTCGCAGCGCGGTTTGCCGATCTTGGCTTCATAAGTCGCGCGTTCGTAGTCGCAGACGAAGGAGATCGACTCGGTCATCCGTTCGAGGATGCGCTCGGCGGCAAATACCCCCTGGCCGGACAGGGACCCCCTTGAAAAATGCAGGCTGCCGCCGTGAGGCGAATAGAGGCGGGCGACGCGATACCTTCGAACCCGCAGCAGTGAGCCGATCAATCGTGCGATCACGCCGCCCTTGGCGCCATGACCGTGCAGAATGTCCGGCTGCAATTCCTTGATGAGTTTGTACGCCTCGGCGAGCGCTGCCAAATCCTTCGGTCCGACCGAACGACGGATGGGGAAACGTGTAACGCCAAGCGAAAGAAAGGGCATGATCTGGTCGAACAGCCTGTCCTCATGTGCACCGCCCGTCGAGCTGTCGCAGAGGATGCCGACCTGGTGGCCGCCCGCGCTGTGCAGCTCTGCAAGATCGCGAACATGGCGGAAGATTCCGCCGATGGGCGATCGAAAGCAATGCACGATGCGCAGGGACTGGGTTTCCGCCATTGATCAGAACAGCCGCTCGCGCACGTAGACGGTGTCTCCCGCGAGGATCGGGTCGGTGATCGGCACGCGACCGGTGATGATTTGGCCGTTGATCTTGCGGGTGACATCGACATCGCGCTGATTGGCGCGGCTGTTGAAGCCGCCGGACACGGCGATGGCATTGAGAATGGTCATGCCCGGCACATAGGCGTACTGACCCGGCTGGCCGACCTGGCCCATGACGAAGATCGACCGATAGCGATCAACTTCGATGGATACGTCGGGGTCACGCAGGAAGCCCTGCTTGAGCTTCTGGGCAAGCGCACCCTCAAGCTGAGTAAGGGTTGCGCCGCGGGCCGCGACCTGTCCCACGAGTGGGAAGGCGATGTAGCCGGCTTGATCGACGGTATAGGTGTTGGTGAGGCTCGGCTGCTCGAAGACGGTCACTCGCAGCCTGTCGCCGCTGTCCAGGCGGTAGGGCTGGATGGTCGCTTCGTGAAAAACCTTCGGAGCGGGCCTGTAGCTAGCGCAGCCGGACAGTCCAAGCGACAGGAGTGCGCCCGCGACCAGTACCATCGCCTGTTTGCCTGCCATCGCCATGCGCTACTGCGCTCCCAATCAATTCGTAATCGTTGGGTCTGTTATCGAATGATTAGGGTTAATGCCGGGTAAACGGTTTTGCTCATCTCGCCTGGCGCGTCCAACAAAATGGGGCGGATCAGGATTAACCCTTGAGTTACCATGATCCTTTACTTTCGCGTGCAAGAAGTACCCGGGAGTTCGTAATGTCGAGTGTGGACCGCGATCAGCATGATGTCGATATCGACCTAGCCCAGCTCTTTCGCGCTGTCTGGCAGCGGAAGGGGAGGATCCTTGCTGCCACCGCTCTGGTTGGGGTACTCGCCTTTGTCGGCGCCAATGCAATTTCGCCCAGCTACAAAGGCGATGCAAAGCTGCTGATCGAGCCGCGCCAGCCAAGCTTTTCGGCCTCCGGTACCGCCTCATCGGCGGTTGAGCCCATGCCGGACGAACTCAATATTGCAAGCCAGGTGCAGCTTCTCCAGTCCGTCGATCTGATCAAGCAGGTGTCCCGGGACCTTAAGCTGCACGAGCGAGCCGAGTTTGATCCGGATTCGAGCCCGTCTGCCATCACCGATTTTCTGGTCCTGTTCGGCTTGCGGAGCAATCCGCTGGAGCTGCCGCCCGAAGAGCGCGTGATCAACGCCTTCAAGGAGAAGCTCAATGTCTACCAGGTCGACAAGTCCCGGGTGATCGGCATCGAGTTTACTTCCAAGGACCCTAAGCTTGCCGCCGCCGTGCCCAATGCGATGATGGACGTCTATCGCTCGCTGCAGAGCGGCGCCAAGCTCGACAGCAATTCGGATGCCGTGCGCTGGCTTGAGACCGAGATCGCCAATCTGCGAGAGAAGGTGCGCGACGCGGAGCAGAAGGTTGCCGAATATAGGTCGTCCGCCGGATTGATGACGCTCGGCTCCGATCAAAGCTCGTTTGGCGGCAAACAACTGTCCGATATCTCAACAGAGCTTGCGAGGGTCCGGGGTGAGCGCGCGAATGCGGAGGCGACGGCTGAGAATCTCCGTGCCAGCATCAAGGCCGGGAAATCCACCGAGACGCTCGATGCAATCGCCCGATCCGAATCGATCCAGCGGCTGAAGGCGACGGAATCCCAGATTCGCGGACAGATTTCCGATCTTTCCACCCGTCTGCTCGAGGGGCACCCGCAGATGAAGGCGCTGCGTGCCCAGCTCGCCGGGATCCGCGAGCAGGTCCAGTCGGAATCGCTCAGGGTGGCCGCCAGTCTCGACAATCAGGCGGCCGTTGCCCGCGAACGCGAGACGCAACTGCTTGCCCAGCTGAACACGCTGAAGGCCGATACCGCCCGTGCCGGCGAAGATGAGGTGGGGTTGAAGTCGCTGGAGCGCGAGGCCGCAGCCCAACGCCAGCTCCTCGAAACTTACCTGGCGCGATACCGCGAAGCCTCATCCCGTCTCGACAAGGATGCAAGCCCTGCCGATGCGCGGGTCATCTCCACCGCCATCGAGCCCCAGAAGCCCAGCTTCCCCAAGGTCCTGCCGATCACCATCGTCGCCACGCTATCAACACTGATCCTGTCTGCCGTGGCCGTTATGCTGGCCGAGTTGTTCAGCGGTCGCGCCTTGCGCCCGGCGGCTGCCGTGGCACAGGTCGCCACCCGACGCGACGAGGACGAGGTCGAAGAGCAGGAAATCCTGCGCGACGCGCCCCGTCGCCGTCGGCTACAGGACGCGCCCGCAAGCCTTCTTGATGTCGCACCGGACGTCGATCTGGCCAAGGAAATGGAAGAGGCCGTCGCCGCAGACGTGCTGCCGTCTGTGCAGACGGAAGAACCTGACGAGTTTTCTGTTGCCTCTGTTGCGGATCACCTGATGGAACAACGGACACGCATTGCCTTCGCGATTTCGCCCTCTGGAGATGACGGTTCTGCTGGCACCGTTGCGCTGGCGCGTGAACTCGCTGATCGCGGTTGCCGCACAGTTCTTGTCGACATGACCGGCTCGGCCTGCCCGACGCGTTTGATGGCCTCCTGGCGCGACCCTTCCGGTATTACCGATCTTTTGGCCGGGGAAGCCGCATTTGCCGATTGCATCCATTCGGATCGCGCATCGGCGGCAGATATCGTGCCGCAGGGCAATGCGGACATTCGCCAGGCGATGCGGGGCGCTGATCGGCTTGCGATGATCGTCGACGCGCTTGCTGACGTCTATGATCTGGTTCTGGTGGAATGTGGTCCGGCAAACGCCGAGGGCGTCGCCCGGTTGAGCCGCAACGACCGCCACGAGATCATCCTCTCCGCTCCGGAGCCCGAAGCCCGGGAACTGGCCGAGATCATGATCGCTTTCGAGGATGTCGGCTACAACGACCTCATTCTGCTCTCGGTGAAGAACCCGCCTGTCAGCAAGACGCGCAACGCGGCCTGAGGCCTCGGAACCGGAAGATTCGCCTCTGATCAGTCATCGGCCTTCGGTGCCGGTGCGATCATGCCTTGGGCCCGCAGCCTCTGGATGAGAGCATAAAGATGCGGATTGCCCTTGATCAGGGTTTTGGTCCGCGTCACGCTTCTATGTGTGATTGCGGCAATGTGACCGGCCGGTCCCAGTGGCAGGAGAATGTCGCGATGCTCGGTCTTCATCGTGCACCAGCGTCGCTTGTAGTCCTGATCCCCGATACCAAAATCGAACAAGGCAGCGCCGTTCAGGGCACTGCGCTCGATCACCAGCCAGAACAGCAGCTCGCCCGGGCTAGCCTCGGGTAGAAGAGTGTCATCGATGGAGCCGAATTGGCAGATGACATGGTCTCCCTTCCGGGAGAGGCCGGCAATCGCTGCAATCTTGCCCTCGTATTCACCCTTCAGGCGGATCGCATGGAGCTCCAGTGGCACGTCGCTGCCACCCTTGTCGCATTCCAGCAGCATATGGAAAAAGGCCTGAGTTTCCGCAGGCTGGAAGACATTTGGAAGGCCGCCGGTCGCGAAACGCGCCGCCTTTTGTTGGAAGAAGCATTCGAGCAAGGCCTGCTGATCGCTGCGTTTTGCCGGGCGGATATGTTCGAAACCGCCGGCGGCTTCAAGCTTGCGGATCTGTGCCCGATACTTCTTGCGTCGGCTCTTCGCATTGAGCGGCGCGATCGTGTCTTCCATGGTTGCGGCAAGTGGCAGCTGGAAGGAGGCGTTCTGGTTGAGGATGTTCGGCAGGCCGGCCAGAGGATGGCGCTCGCCACGCCAGTGCAGCGGTATGTTGGTCAGGCTGACAAGGTCGGCATGCGAACGCAGCGCGTCCACGAGCAAGGCCTCAAGGTCGGCAGGCGGAATGTCGATGGCAGCCGCTCGAAAGGCGGCGCTGAAGAGGCCGCTGTTGAAATTCGTAAAAGACGAGCCGATGAGCCGTGCGCTGCGTACGAGATAGTGGCGCTCGATCTCCAGCGGCAGCAGGAAGGCGACCTTGCCGTTCAGGCTGCCTTCCACGATGGCAAGCGGATTTCCGTGGGTTGCTGTCCAGGATCGGCACCAGTCATAGCTCTGATGCAGGGAGTTCCAGGGATCGGCCTCAAGCTGGCGCCACACGCGCTCCAGCGGGGCCATGCGATCATGCACCGTGACGCTAAGCAGTCCGGCCTGGGTTGCGAGAGTCATCCGGGAACGACGGTCGGCGGCGCCGCCATCTGGCAGTTCTTCGGCAAATGCCATTGCATCATGGCGCATCTGGGCTCGCATATACCCTATCCCGTCCGGTTCCAGCGACGAGCCGGAGCGTAGGGAGACACTGCGAACAAACGGTTATCGCCGGCAGATTCCGGAGGAGTGCCGCATGCCAGGGTAAAGCTGCGGTTAATCCGCATCCTTCTTCTTGAATGGCCCGGCCATCCACTTGATGATCAGCATGGCGGGAATGACCCAGAGCAGGCCGGTCAGAAGGAAATAGAGCAGATGCGCCCACCAGGGCGCCGTCGCGAGCGTTGCTGTCGCGATCGTCGTGGCGAGCAGCGCGTAGATCGACACGATCAGGATGATCAGGATCGTACCGATGAAGGATCTCAGTTTCGGGCGCCTTGTCATGCCTTATCCTATTCGACGTCACGTCCTCTGCGACGCGACCGCTTGCCGCAAACCGGCGGGCTTGTTTTGCACGCCTGACTGATGCAAATCAACGGGCGAAAAGAGGATTGACGAATGACAGCTGTTTCGACCGGAACCGAGTTGCAGGTGCGCAAGGAGATTGCCCGTGTGGATGCCGACCGAAAGGCGATCCGTATCTGGCTCGGCTTTGTTATTTTTGCGCTCTTCTGTCTGGTGCTGGTGGGCGGCGCCACGCGCCTGACCGACTCAGGTCTGTCGATCACACAATGGAAACCGATCCACGGCGTCATCCCGCCGCTCACGACCCAGGAGTGGGAGGAGGAGCTCGAACTCTACCGGCAGATCCCGCAATACCAGCAGATCAACAAGGGAATGAGCCTTGACGAGTTCAAGTTCATCTTCTGGTGGGAGTGGGCGCATCGCCTTCTGGCTCGCATGATCGGGATCATCTTTGCACTGCCGCTCGCTTACTTCTGGATCCGCGGCAAGATCGAACCGAGCCTGCGGGCACCGCTCGTCGGTCTTCTCGCGCTTGGCGGATTGCAGGGATTTATCGGCTGGTGGATGGTCTCCTCGGGCCTGACCGAGCGGACTGACGTCAGCCAGTATCGTCTGGCCGTGCATTTGATGATGGCGTGTTTCATTTTCGCCGGCTGTGTCTGGATCTTCCGCAGCCTTTACCCCCACACGGATGATCCGGCCCCCACGGAGAAGAGCCGCCTGTTCGCTGGCGTCCTGCTGGTCATGACCTTCTTCCAGATCTATCTCGGGGCACTCGTGGCCGGTCTCGACGCCGGTTTCACCTACAACACCTGGCCGCTGATGGATGGCGCCTGGGTGCCCGACGGCCTGTTCCTTCAGGCGCCGGCCTGGATCAACATCTTCGAGAACCCGAAGACCGTCCAGTACATCCACCGCATCGGGGCCTACCTGCTCTTTGCGGCGGCTTTCGTTCACATGATCCAGTGTCTGCGGGCGGCCCCGCAGACCACCCATGCCCGCCGCAGCGTGGTGCTCTTCGTGCTCATCACCATCCAGGCCGTGATTGGCATCGTCACGCTCGTCACACAGGTCCCTCTGCATGCCGGCGTCGCCCATCAGGGCATGGCACTGGTGGTGCTCGCTTTCGCGGTCGCCCATCTGCGCGGCTTCTACGGCGAGCGTCCCAAACCGGTACTTGTCGAAATCCGCGACTGATCTAGCCGAAGCGATAGGCAGAATAAGGTTTTCCGAGGAACTCGCCTCGGAAAACTTGCCGTCCGGCATCCGAGCCAGCAGCGCCCGCTGCCACGAACAGCGGCACGAGATGGTCATGGTCCGGCACATGACAGGCCAGCGCATCCGGGTTCTGGTCCCAGGTCGAAAGCACCCTTTCCCGCTCTGCACCGCTGGAGGTCGAAACGGCTCTCGTCAGCCAGTCGTCGAAGCGAATGGCCTGCTGCACATGGTTGGGCTCCGCCTGCCGGAACATACGCATGTTGTGATAGCTCATGCCCGAGGCGATGATGAGCACATCCTCGTCGCGCAGTGGCGCCAGCGCCTTCCCAATCGCCACATGGCTTTCAACATCCAGGGTGTTCTTCAGCGAGATCATGGTGATCGGCACATCCGCATGCGGATAGACCAGCATTAACGGGATGAACACACCGTGGTCGAAACCCCGTGTACCGTCCTCGGCGCTTTCAATACCAGCGTCGGCCAGCAGCGCACGCGCGCGGCTCGCAAGATCCGGCGATCCCGGTGCAGGGTAGGAGAGTTCATAAGTGTGCGGCGGGAAATTGTAATAGTCGAAGAGCATGCCAGGTTTCGTGGCCGTGCTCACCGTCGGCACCGGTTCCTTTTCCCAATGGCCTGAAACCACGAGCACCGCCTTCGGCCGTCGTCCTATTTCGGCATCGAGTCCTTCCAGGAATGCGCGCAGATCGTCCCAGGGGGCTTTCCCCTCGGCATCGCGAGGGAAGTCCATGAACGGCCAGGGGCCACCGCCATGGGGTATGAAATAGACGGGGAAACGGTTGCTCATGACGCGCCTCACTTTCGAAAGGACACTAGCACGCAAGATCGTCATCCATAATAAGGCGGATGATCGACATTTCGTTCGGTAATGGTGAACGACGGATCCGCCTGCTCACGCCGGTTTGTGGCAGACGGCCTCGATGTTATGCCCGTCGAGATCGAAAACGAAAGCGCCGTAATAGTTGGGATGGTAATGCGCGCGGATGCCTGGAGGCCCGTTGTCGGTGCCGCCGGCCGCAATTGCCGCTGCATAGAAGGCGTCGACGGCGGCACGGCTCTCGGCCACGAAGGCGATGTGCAGCGAGCCCTTGGTGCGCCCGCCGGTACCGATCCAGAAGGACGGCTTGCCGTTGAGGCCGTAGCCTGCGCCCTCATAGGTGCCGCCCGTCTCTTCCGCCGTGACCGCCATCACGCAGGATGCACCGATGGCCGGCATGACGGCATCGTAGAACGCCTTGGCCTTCGGGTAATCCGCAACCGACAATCCAATATGATCCAGCACGATTGCCTCCTTTTCAGGATGCCGGTTCTCACGCCGACAGCATCAGGTCCATATTTTGAACGGCGGCACCCGATGCGCCCTTGCCGAGATTGTCGAGCAGTGCCACGAGATTGACATGCGCGCCACCGGGCGTGCCGAAGACGAAGAGCTTCATCGTGTCCTGGCCGACCAGTTCTTCGGCATCGACACGCGGCAGCTTTGCGCTCTCGGCGAGCGAAACCACGCTGACGATGTTCTGGCCCGCATAATGGTCGACGAGTGCCGCATGGATGCTCTCGACCGTCGTTTCGGCGGCGAGATCGTCGAGGAAGAGCGGAACCTGAACGATCATGCCCTGCGGGAAGCGACCGACGGAGGGCGCAAACAGCGGCGGGCGGTCGAGCAGGCCATGCGTCTGCATTTCCGGCACATGCTTGTGCTTCAGTGACAGGCCGTAGAGGAAGTTGTTGGCGGCCAGATGCTCGGGATGGCCAGCGTCTTCCATCTGCGCGATCAGCTGCTTACCGCCGCCGGTGTAGCCCGAGACGGCGTTGACCGAGACGGGATAGCCGTCGGGCAGGATGCCGGCAGCGCGCAGCGGCCGGATGAGGCCGATCGCACCCGTCGGATAGCAGCCGGGATTGGAGACGTAGCGCGCGCTCTGGATCTTCGCCTTCTGCGCCTTGTCCATTTCGGCAAAGCCATAGGCCCAGTCCGGATGCACGCGAAACGCGGTGGAGGCATCGAGCAGGCGGACATTGTTGTTCGCTGCCGTCATCTCATAGGCCTGCTTCGATGCGTCGTCGGGCAGGCAGAGGATCGCGATGTCGGCGCTGTTGAGCATGTCCTCGCGCATCTTCTCATTCCGCCGCTCCGCTTCCGGGATCGACAGGAGCTCGAGATCGCGGCGACCGGCCAGGCGCGTGCGGATCTGGAGACCCGTTGTGCCATGTTCGCCGTCGATGAAGATCTTCGCTGCCATTTGTCTAATCCTGTCAGAGGTTTGGATGAGAATGCGGACTCTGTTTGTGAGTGTGTTGAATCAATGTGTCAGGCGCGTGTCGCAAGCTTTTCGGCGCGCAGCCCGAGCATATACATCGCAACCGTCGCACCGGCAATTGCGGTGATGTCGGCATGGTCATAGGCCGGCGCCACCTCAACGATGTCGGAGCCTCTGATGTCGAGGGGGCCGAGCTTGCGCAGCACCGAAAGAATTTTGGCCGAAGACGGGCCACCCGCGACAGGCGTACCGGTTCCGGGGGCATAGGCCGGATCCAGGCAGTCGATGTCGAAGGTCAGGTAGGCGGGCGCCTGGCCGACATGGGCGAGGATGGCGTTCGCAATCGCCTGCGCGCCCATGTCCTCGACCTCGTAGCCGGGGATGATCCGGATGCCGAAATCTTGGGGTGCCTCCGTACGGATGCCGATCTGGATCGACTTCGTCGGATCGATCACACCCTCACGTACGGCGCGGCAGACGAAGGAACCGTGGTCGATCCGCTGGCCGTCATCATCCCAGGTATCCTGATGCGCATCGAAATGCACGAGCGCCAGCGGGCCATGCTTTGAGGCATGCGCCTTCAAGAGTGGCCAGGTGACGAAGTGGTCTCCGCCGAGACCGAGCAGATAGGCGCCGGACGCGATGATCCTGGCTGCTTCCTGTTCGATCAGGGCAGGGGTCTTGTGATGATTGCCGTAGTCGAGCAGCACATCGCCGTAATCGATGACTGCCATTTCTTCGAAGAGCTCACGGGCAAAGGGGTATTGCGGATCGTTGTCGAAGATCGCCGAGGCGCGCCGAATTGCCTGTGGCCCGAAGCGCGCGCCGGGACGGTTCGAGACGGCGGCGTCGAAGGGAATGCCGAGCACGACCGCATCGACGTCAGCAATGTCCTTGGAGTATTTGCGCCGCATGAAGGAGAGCGCGCCGGCATAGGTCGGATCGGTCGCAGCGCCACGGATGGCCTTGGCGGTGAAAGCATTGTCGATCGTCTTGCTGGCCATGGTCCTCTCCACACATAGAATTTGATCAAATTATAGGGTCGCCCGTCCTGGTCAACCCGCGCTGAGGAACCATGAAACGAAAAAAAAAGGCGGAGCCGAAGCCCCGCCTTGATTTCCGTTTCCGGTTGTCCAGCGATTAACGCTTGGAGAACTGGAACGAACGACGGGCCTTGGCCTTGCCGTACTTCTTACGCTCGACAACGCGGCTGTCGCGGGTCAGGAAGCCGCCCTTCTTCAGAACGGAGCGCAGGCCCGGTTCGAAGTAGGTGAGGGCCTTCGAGAGACCGTGACGAACTGCACCGGCCTGGCCGGAGAGGCCGCCGCCATGGACGGTCGCGATCACGTCGAACTGGCCGTCACGGGCAGCTGCAACGATCGGCTGCTGCAGGATCATCTGCAGGACCGGACGGGCGAAGTAGGTGCGGAATTCGCGGCCGTTGATCGTGATCTTGCCGGTGCCCGGCTTGACCCAGACGCGGGCGACGGCGTTCTTGCGCTTGCCGGTGGCGTAGGAGCGACCCAGCGAGTCGACCTTGCGGACGTGAGCCGGAGCTGCGTCCTGTGCCGGGGCAAGGTCCTTCAGGGAAGAAAGATCGGCCATACTTAGGCGCTCCTTGTGTTCTTGCTGTTCAGCTTGGCAACGTCGAGAGCGACGGGCTGCTGGGCTTCATGCGGATGGTTCGTGCCGGCGTAAACGCGCAGATTCTTCATCTGGCGACGGCCGAGCGGGCCACGCGGGATCATGCGCTCGACGGCCTTCTCGAGAACGCGCTCCGGGAAGCGGCCTTCGATGATCTGGCGAGCCGTACGCTCCTTGATGCCGCCCGGATAACCGGTGTGCCAGTAGTACTTCTTGTCGGAGTACTTCTTGCCGGTCAGAACGACCTTTTCCGCATTGATGACGATGACGTTGTCGCCGTCGTCAACATGGGGGGTGTAGGTGGCCTTGTGCTTGCCACGCAGGTGCATGGCGATGATGGTGGCGAGGCGACCGACAACGAGCCCTTCGGCGTCGATGAGGATCCACTTCTTCTCCACCTCTGCAGGCTTCTGAACGAAGGTAGACATTGAGGTCTCTTTCATTGTGATCCCGCAGTCCCGTGGACCGGCTACTGCAGGCGTTTCTTGTTGCTTGTCTCACGCCGTTCTCGGCGCAAAAAAGAAAGCGGTCCCGAAGGGCCGCATTCCGGGGAGGGGTATAGAACCGGAGTGGGGGGAGGTCAAGATCGAGCGATCCGAAGGGCGTCGAAGAAAGAGAAGGGAAAACAGATACTTAGTAATGTGGTATTATTTTACCGCAAGAAACTCTTCTGTTGGACGTTTGTTTGGCGGCTGCGGAGCCTTGGTCCACGTGAATTTGAAGCACCTGTTCCACGAGTCGAGCAGAATGGAATGGGTGTGCCGCGCCGACATATCGCAACCTACGATATTCCTAATATGCCCACGAACATAATGAAAACATAAACCGAACGTACCGGCAGGCAGGCTTACACGGAGATCGCCATGTCGCTCGAACGACGAATTTCCCTTATTACACTCGGCGTTTCCGACGTCGCTCGCAGTACCGAGTTCTATGCGAGGCTCGGGTGGACGAAGTCGTCAGCCTCCAATGATGACGTGACATTCATCCAGCTGAAGGGGATCGTCCTCGGCCTCTTCTCCCGCGCGAGTCTTGCGGCGGATGCTGATGTTGAAAATACCCCATCCGGCTTTGCCGGCATCACCCTGGCCTACAACGTATCCAGCGAGATTGGTGTCGATGCCGTCGTGAAATTCGCGGTCTCCTGTGGGGCGCGGCTGGTCAAGGCGCCGGAGAAGGTCTTCTGGGGTGGTTACTCGGGCTACGTCGCCGATCCCGACGGGCACCTCTGGGAGATCGCCTACAACCCATTCTTTCCGCAGGATGAACATGGGCATGTTATATTGCCGCACTGATTGACGGCATTTGAGGTTTTCCCATAGCGGCTTGTTAAGCGGCCAGGGGTAGTCTGAAATCGGGACAAGAGGACGGGTAAGTCAGTGGCCCTCGCGGGCCGGGAGGAACGTCTATGAACCATGACACCTACCTGAACAGCTACCTCGCCGACATTCTTGCGACAGCCAAAAATGTGGCCGTGGTGGGCGCCTCCACGGACGACAAGAGGCCGAGCCACTGGATTTCCGGCTTTCTGTTGGGCAAGGGCTATCGTGTCTTCCCTGTCAACCCGCTGCATCGGGGCGAGATGATCCTCGGCCAGCGGGTCTATGGCACTCTCGCTGAAATCCCCGAGCCTATCCATCTGGTGGACGTGTTCCGCCGTCCTGAGCATCTTGACGATATCGTTGCAGAGGTTCTGGCCCTGTCGCCGCGTCCTCAAGCGATCTGGTGCCAGCTCGGCATCCGCAACGATGCCGCCGCCGCCAAAGCTGAAGCCGCTGGCGTCAAGGTGGTGATGAACCGTGCTCTGGTTTCAGAATATCCGCTGGTGTACGAACGCCTGCATTCGAGCTCTTCGCAGGGCCATGCGGCCTGAGCGATCCCAACGGTTCAGAACCGGATAATCGGTTTGCCGAAACTGAAACGACGCGATTCGGGATCAAAATCCTGGCAGTTGAGCACTGGGCAGCGATCCGTATCCCGCGCCGGCACATAAGCCCGCTCGGCATACTCGTGCGGCGCGCACATGGCATTGCGGGTCACGTAGCGATCATAAAGCGTCATGCTGTTCACGCGTGACGATGGGTAGCGCAGGATGACCGCGCCCTCGTTGAGGACCCGCTGGCGCACCTGGTCGCAAGTGAGTGCGGTTGAATTGTAGCGCGAAATCGCGAAAGCAGGCTGCGCAAGCAGCGCCGTGGCAAGGGTCATGATGGCAAGCTGTCTCAGGCGCATCGCATTCCTCCCTGGCAATAACAGATACCAACGTTTGGCAGTCAGAGCGGTTCCGCGTCTTGTTGCTGCCATCAGGCACACCATCTAAACCCCATGTCATGACCAGATGAGGATATGCCGATGGCCGACCATGATCACTACAACGCAGAGGACCTGAAGGCGATACTGGGTCAAGTGAAAACCATCGCCCTCCTGGGGGCGTCGCCGAAGCCAGACCGTCCCAGCTTCGGTGTCATGCGCTTCCTGCTGTCGAAGGGCTACACTGTTTACCCCGTCAATCCTGGCCAGGCCGGCAAGGAGATCCTCGGGCAGACAGTGTATGCAACCATGGCCGACATTCCTGACGAGATCGACATGGTCGATGTCTTCCGGGCTCCCGAATACCTCGGCGAGGTGGTTGCCGAAGCGCTCGCGCTCACCAATCGACCAAAGGTGATCTGGGGTCAGCTATCCGTGCGCGACGACGAGGCCGTCAAGCCGGCAGAAGAAGCCGGCATTCGCGTGGTGATGGACCGTTGCCCGGCGATCGAGATCCCCCGGCTCGGGCTTTGAGCGTCACGCTTCGATCAGAAGATCCGGATTGGCCCTCAGCGCGTTAAGTGTATCCGCATTGCCGCAATATTCGATGAAAGTCTGCTCGGCCTTTCCCTGCTGCAGATGATTGCGGCAGGTTTCCTTGGACGAACATTGCGAGCAGGTTATCTGCATGTCGCGGAACACACGGCGCATCCGGTACTCGACTTCTGCCGGATCGATGTTGAGCGCGCGCATCATCGCCGGCATTTCATCGGCGGCATGCGGTCCGGCCTTCACGAGCGCCAGCAATTGATGGCTGCTGATGCCGCAGTCCTCCGCCAGCGCCTCGATGTCGTCATCGGAAAGGCCGGCGAGCATGTCGCTCTCGGTGGCGTGTTCGAAGCCCTGGGCGAACCAGGAGAGGATTTGTTGCACGGCGTGGCGGACCGGATCGGCGATCGTGACTGTCATGGGGCTCTCCTTAGAATAACAAGGAGGATGGCATGGCCGGCCCCATCCGCATTGACTTCGATCAAGCAGGAATTTCCTGCAAGACGGCTCACTTTGGAATAAAGCAGGCTGACAAGCCACATCGAGCGATTATGATCCGCCCAACGTCATCAAGGGAGGACCACAAAATGTCGGAGAAAAATCCGGGATTCGCTACGCTTGCCATTCATGCCGGGGCCCAGCCGGACCCGACCACGGGCGCACGCATAACGCCCATCTATCAGACCACGGCCTACGTCTTCAACGACAGCGACCATGCCGCTAACCTCTTTGCGCTCAAGGAGTTCGGCAACATCTACACCCGCATCATGAATCCCACCCAGGGCGTTCTGGAAGAGCGGATCGCAGCACTTGAAGGTGGCACGGCAGCGCTCGCCGTGGCATCGGGTCATGCCGCCCAACTCCTCATCTTCCACTCGCTCATGCAGCCCGGCGACAACTTCGTCGCCGCAAGGAAGCTCTATGGCGGTTCGATCAACCAGTTCGGCCATGCCTTCAAGAATTTCGGCTGGCAGGTCCGCTGGGCCGATCCCGCCGATCCGGAAAGCTTTGCCGCCCAGATCGACGACAAAACCAAGGCCGTCTACATCGAAAGCCTCGCCAACCCCGGCGGCACCTTCGTTGACATTGCCGCCATCGCGGAGGTTGCCCATCGCCACGGCCTGCCGCTGATCGTCGACAACACCATGGCGAGCCCTTACCTCATTCGCCCGTTGGAGCACGGTGCCGACATCATCGTGCATTCCGTCACCAAATTCCTCGGCGGTCACGGCAATTCCATGGGCGGTGTGATCGTCGATGGCGGCACCTTCGACTGGTCGGCCACGCCGGGCAAGTATCCGATGCTGTCCGAGCCGCGCCCGGAATACAACGGTGTCGTCCTGCACCAGACCTTCGGCAATTTCGCCTTCGCCATCGCCTGCCGTGTTCTCGGCCTGCGCGACCTCGGGCCCGCGATTGCGCCGATGAACGCCTTCCTCCTTCTGACCGGCATCGAGACGCTGCCGCTGCGCATGCAGCGCCATTGCGACAATGCGATGAAGGTCGCGACCTGGCTGAAGAGCCACCCGAAGGTCGCCTGGGTCAATTATGCCGGCCTTGCCGACGATCCGAACAATGCGCTGCAGAAGCGCTATTCGCCGAAGGGCGCGGGTTCCGTCTTCACCTTCGGCATCAAGGGCGGGCTTGAAGCCGGCAAGGCGCTGGTTGGTGGCTTGAAGCTCTTCTCGCACCTCGCCAACATCGGCGACACCCGCTCGCTGATCATTCATCCAGCGTCGACGACCCATGCGCAGCTCTCTGAAGCCCAGCAGATTGCCGCCGGCGCTGGCCCTGATGTCGTGCGCCTGTCCATCGGCATCGAGGATGCCGAGGACATCATCGCTGATCTCGAGCAGGCTCTGGCCTCGGCCTGAAACAATCCAAAGGCGGCGCTGCACTTACGGCGCCGCCCCTCACTTCGGAGAGCATCATGAGCCTTGCCTTGCCGTTCGACCCGTCCACCGTCACGCCGGAGGAGGGCACCCCCGCGCCCGACCGCCTGATTTCAGGCGACCCGCGGTTCACTACCTGGAACATCGAAGAGGCGGAAGGCGGCATCTATTCGGGCATCTGGCAGTCGACACCGGGCAAGTGGCGGATCTCTTACGACGAGTGGGAATACTTCCACATTCTCGAAGGTCATTCCGTGGTGACCGAGGATGGCGGCGAGCCGATCCATCTGAAAGCGGGTGACCGGCTGATCCTCAGACCCGGCTTCAAGGGAACCTGGGAAGTCGTTGAAACGACTCGAAAGGACTATGTCATCAGGATCTAGGGGCCACCACATCTTCTGGCTGAGCCTGTGCGGCAAATCACTGACGGTCGATCATCCCGCGCGCTAGGAAGCTGCCTTCATCTAGCAGCGCCGGATCCCCCCAATGAACATGTATCGCTTAGCCCTTATCGTCATCGTCGGATTGTCCGTAACCGTCGGTGGCCGCTGGTACGCCTATGTCAGCAACACCAGCAGCCCCTATGATGAAGTGGGAATCGAGATCAACAGCCGTCTTCCGCACATTCTCCGCAAATGGGGATGCGATCGGCTACAACACTCCTTCCCGAATGATCTCCCGCCCTATGGCTGCGGTGCTCCAGACAGCCGGAGCTGGATTTGACTGACTGCGTGGGCTGCCACGTGCTCAGCCCGCCTTCAAACGCACCGCCGCTGCCGCCTCGTGCTCGGCGACCATCGCAGCATCTTCGGCCGACACCTTCTGGATGCTGGGGCGGCTGTTGATCCGGTCCATATAGGCCTGGAAGGCAGGGCGGACCTCGACAAGGCCGAACATCGTCGTCCAGCGTAGCGCGATTCCCCACAGCAGGTCGGCGGCCGTGAAGCGCTCTCCCAGCAGATAGGGGCCTGTCTTCAGCGTCTCCTCCAGCAAGTCGATAAGCGATTCATAGCTGGCATAAGGCGTCTCGTTCATCGAGCCCGGCTCGCGCTTCAGGTAACGATCGACGACTGCCGGCTCGAAGCAGCTGCCATAGATGAACAGCCAACGCACATAGGCGCCGCGGTCCGGGTCGGTGGTATCAGGGGCTAGGCCGGCTTCGGTGAAGAGGTCGGCGAGATAGAGATAGATCGCGCCTTGCTCGGTGATCAGCGTGTCACCGACGCGCACCGCCGGCACCTTGCCGAGTGGGTTGATCGCCAGATAAGCGGGTTGCCGCTGCTCGCCCGTCTTCATGTTCAGCACATGCAGATTATAGGGCACTTTCAGTTCCTCCAGCAGCACGCGGGCCCCGGTGGCACGGGTCTGGGGCGAGTAGAAGAGGGTGATTGGCATTTCTTGCGTCATTGTATGTCTCCTTTTTCGATGCATTGCCCGCGGGCGATGAGGAGAGAATAAGCCTCCATACCTGTCAGATTGTGTCAGGTTGGTTTAGTATGATGCCCGTGGGAGGATTTTTTCGATGCGCGCGAGCCGGCTGATCAACATCTTGACGACCCTTCAGGCGAAGGGACTGGTGACGGCGGAAGCGCTCGCCGATGAAAACAGTGTCTCCGTCAGAACCATCTACCGGGATATCGATGCTCTCTCGCTCTCTGGCATTCCGGTCTACAGCGAACGTGGCTCGGACGGAGGCTATCGTCTTCTCGATGGTTATCGTGTGCGCCTGAATGGCCTGACGCCTGCCGAGGCGGAAGCCATGTTCCTGTCGGGTATCCCCGGTGCCGCTGCCGATCTCGGCCTGGGATCCCTAATGGCTGGCGCGCAGAAGAAGCTGACTGCCGCTCTTCCCGAGGACTTGCGCGAAAGCGCCCGGCGCATGCAGTCGAAGTTCCATCTCGACGCTCCGGCCTGGCTCGCCGAGGGGGAGCAGCCGGTCTATCTGCAGGCGATCGCCGACGCTGTCTGGAACTCGAAGCGCATCCGCATGCGCTACCGGTCCTGGAAGGCGGAAAAGAACCGGGTGGCCGAACCGCTTGGCATCGTGATGAAGGGCGGCGCCTGGTATCTTGTCGCCCGAGTCGACGAAACGCCACGCACCTACCGCATCTCGCGTGTGCTGGACCTGATCGTCACCGAAGAGCGTTTCGATTGGCCGCGGGATTTTGATCTCGCCGCCTATTGGAGCGAGAACACGCGGCGGCTCGAGCTGGAGCTTTATCCGAACTGGGCCACGATTCGACTCTCACCCTGGGGTCTCAAGGAGATCGAACACATGGCGCCGCCCTACGTGCGAGCCAATCTCGACACCATCGGCGACCCAGACGAAAACGGCTGGCATACAGTCCGGTTGCCGGTGGCGCAGGAACGCATGGCGGTCTCGGAAATGCTGAAGCTCGGCACTCACGTTGAGGTTCTCGATCCGCCGGACCTGCGTCTCGCCATGCGCCGTGCTGTCGAAACACTGATGATCTGCTACGCTGAACCGGCGAGCCTCACCACGTGAGGTCCAGTCGCTCCAGTCCGTGGAAGTGATAGACATCCTTGACAGTGGGCGTCTTTGCAATCTTCAGGCCCGGTAACCGCTTGAACAGCAGCGGCAGCACGATGTTGAGTTCGAGTCGCGCCAGCGGTGCACCAATGCAGAAATGGATGCCGGCGCCGAAGGAGAGATTGGCACCTTCGTCGCGACCAGGCTTGAAGGTCAGCGGCTCCGGAAACTTCTGCGGATCGAGATTGGCTGCCGCAAGGATCAGGCTCACCTTGTCGCCGCGCTGGAAGGACACGCCATCCACCTCGCAAGGCTCCAGGCACCAGCGCTGGAAGATATGCACCGGGGCGCAGATCCGCAGCGTTTCCTCGACCGTCCGCTCCGTGGTCTTGTCGTCGGCAAACAGCGTCGCCGGATCGATCCCGCTTTCGAGGATGACCCGAACGGAATTGCCGATCTGGTGCACGGTCGCCTCGTGCCCGGCGTTGAGCAGAACGATCGTCGTCGAGATCAGCTCGTCCTCGGTCAGGAACTGGCCCTTGTGCTCGGTATGGATCATGTGGCTGAGAAGATCATCGCGCGGCTCGGCGCGACGCTCGGCAATCACCGTTCTTACATAGTCGGCGAATTCCTTGGCTGAGCGGTCTGCGGCCTCTTCGTCGGCGCGCGTCCGCTTGAACATGTACATGCCGACATAGTCATGGCTCCATTTCAGAAGCTGCGGTCCCATCTCCTCCGGGATCCCGATCATCCGTGCAATCATTGTTACCGGAATAATATCGGCGAAGGTCGAGAGAAGTTCGGTCCTCCCATCCTTTTCGAAGCCGTCGATCAGCCGGTTCGCGAGTTCTTCGATCTCCGGTGTCATCTTCTCGACATGCCGCGAGACGAAGGCGCGGTTGACCAGTGTCCTGAGCCGCGTGTGCTCCGGCGGCTCGATCTCCAGCAGCGAATGCTCCTCGGCCTTGTCGAAATGTCGCGTGTGCGCGGCAGGCTCCGGCATGCCGAGTTCCTCGCGCGTTGCGATATGCAGGATCTGCCGGCCGAAGCGGCGATCCCGCAGAAGCGCGTTCACATGGTCATAGCCGGTGAAGAACCATTGCTTCTGCTCCTCCCAGTAAAAGGTCGGACAGCTGGCATGCAGGGCCGCGTAGGTCCGGTTCGGGTCGCTGTAGAATGCCGGATCGCGGGCATCGAGGGAGACCCGGCGGGTCGCGGGGTCTATGGAGAGGAAGGAGTTCTGTGTCATGCCTTCCTGTTTAGTCTCTGCATCCATCGGCGCAAGGGGACGAAGCGGAGATCAATCGTCCAGCTTGTGGGCAACCGCTGAGATCCGGTTGAGTATGGCAACCTGCCGGTCCGCCTGACGGTCGACTTCTTCGAGCGGGTTCTCGTCGGGGGAGGGGGGGACCGTCACGATGCGGTTGCCCGCACGAACAGAGGTCCGGTTTCGCCCCTGTGCCTTCGCTGTGTAGAGCGCGAGGTCGGCCTCCGAAAGCAAATGGTCGAGATTGGCATCGCGCAACGGACTGACGGAGATTCCCACGCTCGTGGTGACGGAGATTGATGCCTCGCCCGCTGGAATGCTGCGGTCGGCAAATGCGAGCCTTACGGTTTCGGCAAACAGCGCCGCATCCCTTGGCTCCGAGATTGCCAGCACGGCCGCGAATTCCTCCCCGCCGGTGCGGGCGAAGACGGCCCTTTGCGGCAGAAGCGAGCGGCAGACAGAGGCAAATTCCTGCAGGACCCGATCACCAGTCGAGTGCCCGTGCCTGTCGTTGATCTGTTTGAAATGATCGAGGTCGAAGATCAGTACGCCGAGAACGTCGAGCGGGGAGCTTTCGACGAGCCCTTGATACGCCTCCGAAAATCCGCGCCGGTTGAGCGCTCCCGTCAATGGATCAGTCCTGACAAGCGCCTGTAGCTGCTCCTGCGAGCGATCCATCGTGATTTTGGCCAGAATGATCACTGAAGTGATGAAGCCGATGACGGCAACACTGCCCATCCATAGACCGAAGAGATTGTCGGCGAAGTTTTGCGGACGCTGAAAGAGAACGAAGATCGCATAGGCCAATCCGGCAACCGCCTGACTGGCCCAGGTAAGTGTCAGGAAAGTGCGATACCGGCGGGTGCTGAAGCGCGCACGCGCCGCGATGAGCGCGAGTGTCGCAAAGCCGATCGAGGCGCCGACATGGTAGAGAGAAACCCGCAGGGCGAATTCATCGCGGATCGCGGGAACGAGATTACCCACCATCCACACCAGAGGCGGCACCCAAAGCAGGCGGGGGGCGGGGCGGTGATCAAGCGCCGCCAGTCCCTTTGCCCACAGGCCAAAGCCCAGAAGCGAGATGCCGTTGGCCACCTGGATCGAGAAGATGTCGGGGATCTGGTCGCGCAGCCCAACAAGGCCGAGCCCGCTTGCATGCAGGAGAAAGCCGAGGCCAAACCAGAGAAAATGTCTTTGCTCGCGCCCATGCAGCCAGATGGCCAGAAGCAGAATCGCCAGCGTGTTGGCCTGGATGACCCACAGCAAGAACGCGGTCTTCACGTCGATCACGATGCAATTCCTGAAATGAATTCGGCAGACTATAGCCCAAGAATGGCGCAAGCCGGTTAAACAGTCACTATGAAATCCCGCAGGATCTGACGCTCATCCGCGCGCAACCTGCTGCGAGACTTACCGAAATTTCACCATGTTAGCTGTTTCTTGTGCATGGCTGTGGCGCAGTCCTTCA
>OGCL01000528.1_pt1 | contig 40443 bp, 39 predicted proteins | sample 1570041 | NCBI WGS metagenome assembly OGCL01 (sample SAMN06266162, study PRJEB24511) | hot springs metagenome | isolation source: Hot spring water | place: South Africa: Limpopo | collected 2015-06-22 | reverse complement strand
AACAGGTACAGATACTGCTCGGTTTCACGCCATTCGGTAAACTCTTTCCAGCCGATTACGCCGCGTGCTTCTTGTCCCGCTGGTGGCATCGCCATGCCTTTGGGGGCTTTAAAATTGGCAGGGATTTTTTGTACCATCACCAAGCCTTGCGGCTGCACACCGATTTTAATGCCGCTCAGTGGCTCTAAGGCTTGTTTGGCGATTTGGCGTTTGACATACCATTCAATCGCAAAAATCCGCACACTGATATAAATGATCGCACCGATCAGCAGCAGCCAGAAAAAAATCGTTGAGTAACCTTTAAACCAATAAATGCCTGCAATCCCTGACAAGGCCACCAACGCGACAATAATCCATACTTTGCGCGGGATATGATTGCCCGCCCGCCATAGGCTGAGTTGTGCGTCGTGCTGTTCGGCCACTGAAAGCTCGTATGGGACAGGCTGCATGGTGTACGGATAAGGTGAGGACATAGTGCGGCAAACATCTCAATTCGATCAGCCGCTAGACTAGCCTAAAATCGATGTCTCATAAAGTATCTGGCGGGGTTTTCGGCGGAGTCGGTCTGATCGGCTGAAGTTTGGCGTCGTATAGACCGACCAACACGCTGTGTCCCTGAGCATCGACCCGTAGTTCGGCATATTCAGCCACTTGGTAGGCTGCCGCAAAACCTTCTTGGAAAAAAAACGACTCTGCACCGAGCCAGATTTGACCGTTTTTGTGGCGATAATTCAGCAAAGATTGACCGGCCTGTAAGGGCTGACCGCGATACAGTTGCGCCTGTGTGACGACGTGTTGTGTGTTCTGTTCAATCAGCAGTTGGCCTTTGGGTGGGATTTGGCTGGTCGGTTGATTGTATTGATCTACCAATTGATCTGCGAGATCGTAGCGCAAAATCATATAATCGCCTTGCATCAGCGAGCGTGGATCGACCGGCGCAAGCTTAAGCAAAACAATCTGTCCATCGGCTAAAACCTGTTGTTTTTGCCAAATCGAAAAGTTCACCGCACCCAATACCAGCAGCGCACCCAATATCAGCAGCAGCCGTGAACGTCGTACAGTCATACCGCCTCCTTGATCACAATCTGTTGCCGAATCAGCCAACCAGCCGCCAGTAACACCAATCCAGTCATGATCATCAACAGGGATTTTTCGGCCAGATTGATCTGTAGCGTGTAATACAGTAGCCAGAGTGCATAGGTTAAAAACACGACGGCCAGCACCTGAATACTGATGCGATCACTGGCAAAACCGAGCAGCAACAGCAGTAACGCTGCACTGACACTGGCGGGCATGAAGATAGCGAGCAAGCCAAGTCCGCACAGCATAAGCAGCCGTTGTACGATTGACCAATCTTTGAACCACTGACTGACTTGGGCAATATTGATTAGCAATGCACCGGCAAGCAAACTTTGGGTAGGTGTGAACAACCACAGCAATAATGGACTGTCAGCATCACTATCCAGCAAAAACCACAGTAACTGTAGATCACTAGCCAATAGCCCACACGGCAAAGCCCACAGCACAGCCCATGCCAACGGCTGTAGCCTGACCATTAACCCTTGCTGCGCCGGTCGCCAGAGCCACAGTAGCATGCCGAGGACGATCAGCAGATACAGCACAAACGGCAGCGCCAACCATGCCCAGCCAAACACCGCCATCGCCGCCAGCCAGCGCACCGCAAACTGTTGACTCACGGCATAACTGATCCCGCTTAAGCAGAATTGCACCAGTAGCAAGCCCGCAAAATAATGCTCGGTATACGGTTCAATCGCCTGAAAAATACCAAACAATATCAGCACCTGACCCACGATCCACACGGCCAGACTAAACTGAGGGATAAACACGGTATCCTGCTGAATGCGGCGTTGCAGCCCCAGTGCCACGCCAAATAACACCACGCCGATCCACAGCCACGCGGGTGAGTCAGCGTTAAACGATAAGCTGATCGCCAAAAACAGCACTAAAAACCACGCCGCTAGCCATGCGCCGACCGCTGCTAGAATCTTGGCAAACAGTGGCGTATTCTCCGGCGAGGCTTTAACGTCAGATTGCAAGATACGGGCGTGATCAGTCGCACTCAGCAGGGATTGCTGTTCTAACTGATCCAGTAATTGTTGCAGGGTCGGTGGTGTAGGGTTATTCATGTCACCGCTCCTGTATTGGGTTTGGCCTGCTCGAGTTGCTGTGAGAGACGCTTGAGCCAGCGCGCCGCAGCGGTTGCGGTCGCCAATACGATCAACGCAAACACTAACAACATGCCGCTGTTATCGAGCCATTCCGACAATATTCGACCGACCGCCACCAAACCGGTACAGCAGATGCTACTGACCACCAGACCCAACGCCGCCAGATTCGGCCGCCAATACTGATAGTAATAATGCAGAGCAAGATTCACCATCAGCCAGACGGGTAGCCAAAACAGCAGACTTAGATCGACATCCAGTACAGTCAGACTGGTAATAATATTCAGCGGCAGGAGCAGCGCGATCAGCAAGACGGGACGTAGCCAGTCGCGCTGTGTCCACGCAAGCCAGCCATTTTTTAGATCAGTATTTTGGCCTCGCTCATACAAGCCGTACCAAATCCCCGACAAGATGATATGTCCCGCCAGAGTGACCGACTCAGGCCGCCACGCCCACAGATGTTGGCCGAGTTGTTGCCAATATAAACCCCATGCCAGTTGTACGATGAGCAGCCAAACTAGCCACAACACCGCAAAGCGTGCGACGATCACCCACAGGCTAATCAGCACTGCCCAACTGACAAATAGGCTATAGGCATCTGCGCCAGTTTGATAAACCTGTCCAAATACCACCAGCAACACCCCAACCAGTACCGACGCTGCGGTGATCAGCAGTTGTCCACCGAGTCGCTGCATACCGAGATAGAGCGCACCACCGACACAACTCAGAATCGCCAGTTGCAGCAGTCCAAACTTTGCCATACTCGGCAACGCCGACCAGTTATAAGCAAAGAAAAACAACACGCCGACCAACAGTAAGGCACTGCCCAGCATCCAGCACAGTTGTTCGAGCCAGTGTCGCCAGACCTGACGCGGGCGTAGTTGTGCGTAGGCGGCACGATAGGCCGCATCACTGAGCAGGCCGTCAGCGTGTAGTTGCTGGAACTGTTTGAGTTGGGCGGGTTGATTGGGGTCTAATGATGTATGTGGCATGTTGGAGGAGTTGCCTTTTTTATCGACGTTTAAGGTTATAGCATGGGTGGTGTGGGCTGCCTAGTCGAGCTTGCAGGCTGGTTGTGTAGATCCTGTGATTCATAAAGGATGAATCTGCTTGCTAATTTGTCGCCATAAAATTTGTGATTGTTTGATAGACTCCGATTGAGTGGATCAATCGCGCTGCTTGTTCAGATAGCAGCCGAGCAACATATTTTTGAGGTGCATCATGGCTTCAGCTGTGCGTAGACCAGACGAACGAGTCAGTGAGGCGGAGTACTTTGCGCTGGAAAAAAAAACTGATACTCGTCACGAATTGATTGATGGTTACGTGTATGCGATGGTTGGTGGCAGCTTTAACCATAGCCGCATTACCCAGACGCTTGCCCGAAAAATTGGTAACCACCTTCAAGGTAAGCCATGCGAGGTATTTGCAGAGAGTACCAAGGTAAAAACACCGATTTCGCATGGCCGATCCGATTATGTGTATCCCGATGTAGTGGTGGATTGCTCAATTGATCAAGCCAATCATAATATTCTCACAACGCCTATTTTAATTGTTGAGGTACTGTCTAAATCAACGCACTACAGTGATAAAGTGACCAAGCGCCTGATCTATCAGCAAATTGCTACGCTGCAAGAGTACGTAGTTGTTGAGCAAGATGTCGTCGAAGTGTTGATTCGGCGACGCGCAAATAACTGGATTGCTGAGGATTTTTTTCTTGGGGATTCGGTCGCTTTTGAGTCTATTGGATTGACCCTCACGGTCGAGGAGATTTATGAGCGCGTGGACAACGAAGAGATGACCGAGTGGCTGTTACAAAAAGCGCGTGAGGCGGCGAAAACGGGTTTTTCTGACTGATGACATGTAGAGTTGTAGGATAATCATGTGAGCTAAGCGAACTGGAGATTGAGATGCAACTTGGGTTGAGCAGAAAAGTTCTGTTTGTCATGTATTTTGTTTCAACCACAGCAGTTATTTTTTTAACTGATCAAAAGTGGATTACAAACCTTGTTTTCTTGACTGTTCCGCTGTTCGTTTGGCTATTAGTGCCAAGACAGTCCAACGGTTGAACCCAAGAAGATCTGTGGCATAATTTCGGGTCACATCCCCACGGATTTTTTGGCTTTACTTTTATGTTCGATAGTATTAATTCGCGTAAGTACGACAAGCACAATCTGACCACAACTCGTCACCCAAAATCCAGCGCATCAGTCACGACACGCCGGATCACTTGATGACCTAACAAGTCGCGGCCTGAATCGCCGTCAACGCAATGGTATATACAATATCTTCCACCAATGCACCGCGTGACAGATCGTTAACTGGTTTATTTAGACCTTGCAGCATCGGCCCCACACTCACCACATTGGCGCTACGCTGTACCGCCTTATAGGTTGTGTTGCCCGTATTCAGATCAGGGAAAATAAACACCGTCGCCTGTCCAGCCACCGGCGAATTTGGGGCTTTTTGCCGCCCGACGCTTTCAATCGCTGCCGCATCATATTGCAGCGGGCCATCAATCAACAGGTCAGGCCGCCGCGCTTGGGCAATACGCGTTGCTTCACGGACTTTTTCCACATCATCGCCTGAGCCAGATTCGCCAGTCGAATAGCTGATCATCGCCACTTTCGGCACAATCCCAAACGCCGCTGCCGAGTCCGCGCTTTGGATGGCGATTTCGGCCAGTTCTTCGGCATTTGGCATCGGATTAATCGCACAGTCACCATATACCACCACCTGTTCCGGTAGCAGCATAAAGAAAATCGACGACACCAGCTTAAAGTCAGGCGCGGTCTTGATCAATTGAAAGGCAGGGCGCACGGTGTTGGCAGTGGTGTTGATCGCACCAGAAACCAAACCATCGACCTCACCAAGCTGCACCATCATCGTACCAATCACCACCGGATCAGTCAGTTGGGCTTCGGCCATCGGCTCAGTCAGCTTGCCTTTACGTCGCTCGACCATCGGGGCAACGTAACGCTGACGGATACTGTCAGGATCAATGATTTCCAGATCAGGTGGCAGCGTGATACCGCGATTCAAGGCGACCGCCTCCACATCGGCACGTTTGGCCAGCAAGATACAATGTGCGATGCCGCGCGACTGACAGATGGCTGCGGCTTGCACGGTACGCGGCTCAGCACCTTCAGGCAGCACGATGCGTTTTTTAGCGACTTGGGCTTTTTGTACCAAGGCATGCCGAAACGCCGACGGTGATAAACGTGGCATGCGGGCAGTCGCACAATGCTCGCGCAGCCAGCCCAGATCAATATGCGCCGAAACAAACCGTGCTACCTGTTCAGCACGCTCCAAATCATCGACCGGAATTTCGCTGCTCAGTTGACTTAAGCGTGTCACGGTCGCAAACGAATCTTCCTGCACCGCCAACACCGGTACGCCACTGGCCAGCGCTGGACGGCACAAGTCCACAATCTGTGGCTCAGGTCGGAAGCCCCCTGTCAACAAGACCCCTGCCAATTGCATCCCGTTCATGGTGGAGAGTGCAGCCGCAACCAGTACATCGGCACGGTCACCAGGGGTGACCACGAGTGTACCGGCCTGAAAGGCATCTAACACATTACTGACCGTGCGGGCGCACAGTGTGGTGCGTTCGACCCGTCGCTTGGCCGCATCGCCTTGACTGAGCCACTCTGCGCCGATGGCATTGGCGATGTCTAAGGTGCGCGGCACACTCAACACCCGACTGTACGGTACCATGCCGATAATATGAAAATCGGCACTGCCCAGCATCGGTGAAAACGGCTTGGCGCGTTCAATCAGTTGTGCGATTTGCTGATGGTTGCGTACCGATTCACCTGCGGTGGTCATGATTTCGAGGTCAGGTTCGGCGAGACCTTTCACACGCATCAGTAACGCGCCAACGGTGCGTTTGGACTCCACGCCACCAAATGGCCGTGCGTGCATGTCCAGTCGATCGGCCAATCCTTCGGGGTCATTCAGGTCGGCATGCGTGACCAAGATCACCTCCGCATCCAGTGCATGGGCGAGTGCGGCGTTCAGTTGTGTGGCGTAACTGCTGTCACCGGTCGGTACAATCCCTTCCACAATTACTGCATCCATGCCATGTGCTGCTTGCTGGTGCAGGGCAATCACCTCTTCAAGCAGCTCATCCAGATGATCATCGCCGAGCATCCGTTCGACGTGTGCTTGGCTCAGGCCGTGCGGCGGTTGCAGGCCAAGCGCATTGGCGATCAGGGCAGAGGAGCGATCTTGACCCGATAGGTTGAACTCGTTTTGAATGAATGGCCGAAAAAACCCCGCCTTTAAGCCGTTATAGTCCAGTGCGCGAATCAAGCCCAGACAGGCTGACGTAACCCCAACGCCCGTGCCAGTCGGCACAATCAAAAACGTTTGCATTCCAATTTTCCCATGTGGTGTATATTAAAAAATTCCATTGAGCCTGTTTTAGACTGTCAAAGTCTGTCGTGTTTCGGCGGCAATGCGGCCTTCTTCATCGGTCGGAATCACCCAAATCTGTACGCCAGCAGTACCGGTGCTTGCATCAATCCGGCCTTCTTGTCCGCGCACCATGCGCCGATTCGCGTCTGGGTCGAGCGTCAAACCAAAATGCGGCAGCAGCGCGAGGGTTTTGGCGCGGATATCAGCCGCGTTTTCACCGATCCCACCGGTAAAAATCAAGCCGTTCAGCGTCGGCAGTGCGCAAGATAGCGCGGCGAGTGATTTGGCTAGACGATAACAAAACACCTCAATCGCCAATGTCGCGCCATGATGACCGTCAGCGGCGGCTTGGGTCAGTGTTCGCATATCGTTGGACAGATTGGATAGTCCGAGTAGGCCGCTTTGTTTGTTTAGCATGCTGTCGATTTGATCCATCGACCAGCCGAGATGCCGATGTAAATGCGCATGTAGCCCCGCATCCACGTCACCACTGCGTGTACCCATGACCACACCTTCAAGCGGGGTCAAGCCCATGCTGGTATCGACGCTTTGGCCGTTCCAGATCGCGGTGGTGGAGCAGCCATTGCCCAGATGTGCGGAGAGCCAGCCAGTTGGCGTTTGGTCAGAATGGCTGTTCGTTTGCCGATTCAATTGATCGGCACGTTGGCTGACGTAAGCATGACTGGTGCCATGAAAGCCATAACGCCGAATCCCGTGTTCAGTATACAGCGCTTCAGGAAGCGCATAACGATAGGCACGGGCGGGCAGGGTCTGATGAAAGGCGGTATCAAACACGGCGACTTGTGGCAGATCGGGAAACAGTGCCAAGGTTGCCCTAATCCCGATTAAATTTGCGGGGTTATGCAGTGGGGCAAGCGGTGAGGTTTGTTCAATCGCGGTGATGATTTCGGGAGTGATTCGTGCTGCTTGGGTAAATTTTTCGCCACCGTGTACCACGCGATGCCCAATCGCGCTGATTGTTGTGGAGGGATTTTGGCCGTCGAGTTGTTGCAAAATCTCACGCAAGGCCTCGGCGTGTCCTGCGCCACGAATGCTACGGCTAAATTTTTCACCGGCGCGATTTTTGCCGCTGATACGGGCATCGCTACTGCCGAGTTGTTCGGCCAGTCCCTCAAGCCGAGTGCTGTCTGCTGCGCCATCGGCGGGAATCAATGCGTATTTGATCGAGGATGAGCCACAGTTAATCACTAAAACGGAGTTTGACATGCTGTAAAAAGTGTCCTGCCATGCTGATGCTGTAGGGTATAGCGTAAATGCATGACAATACAAAGCAGGTTTTGTTTTTGCAGTGCTTTTAGAGGGTGATTTGGTGGGATATAGTGTGTGGGGCTTCGTGTGATGCTTGTTTGCAGTGCGGATTGTTAAACAGCAAAAAACCAGCCGAAAGCGACTGGTTTTTTAAAATATGAACTCCGAAGTGCCGCTGTCTGTCGTGACCCTTGAACCCTAAAGTTCAAGGAGGAGGCACCGTCATCGCAAAGACTATCCACTCGAAGATGGACATGCACACAGCAACAACAGGATACATCCTATTCAGATGATATCGGCTCAGGGGATTGGACAAACTGGCCAACACTCCAGATTAAATTCAGTATACCGAACTTGACTCTGACTACAAGGGTACAAACTACAAATCTAACGAGTTTGCACAAAAAAGGTACGGCTACTCGATTGGATCGTGCGATTGGATTGCGGTGTTGAGTTTGGCTGTTTAGTCTTGTGCCTCGACACAACTTTCAACATCTTCAATCATTTGTTTGATCAGGCGTTGGCAAGCGGCACGCTCTTGCAGGACTTTGTTAGCACCGAGTAAGTCTTGGCAAATGTCCAGTGCGACTAACACCGCCAAACGCTCTGACTCGACCCGTGGCATGGCGGAGCGTGCTTCACGCATTTTGCTGTCGATGTAACGCGCAGCGGCTTTGAGACTCTCGACCTGTGCGGTCTCACAAGCCAGCGTATAGCTACGATCAAAGATTTTGAGTTCGACGTTGTTCAAGAGGACTGCTCCGCTGCGGATGGTGTTGCTGCATGGTTGGACTGCTCAGCGGATTCGGTACTGCTGGCTTGAGCGGCGACGGGTGTGCCAAGGCTGGCCAAGCGTTGAATAATCGCTTCGACCTTTTGTTTGGCATGTTCGTTTTTTTGTTTCAAGAGATCGCGTTCGGCGATCAGTTGTTGCCGTGCTAGTGCCTGCTGTGCCAACTCACTGGCCAGTCGCTCCATTTCGGTACTCATGGTCTGATGTGCCAAGGCCAGCGACTCGTAGCGATTGGTCAGTGCTTCAATTTCTTTTTGTTGCTGTTGTTTTTGAGCGATGGCATTGGCAAGTGCTTCTTTGATCTGCGGGTCTGGCTCTGGCGGCGTTTGCTCACGCAGCGTTTCGTTATCAAGCCGCAGTTCTTGTAGCTGTCGCGTCAAGGTGTCGATGAGCGTGTGGAGGCGCTGAAGTTCAGCCAACATAATCGAGGTCGCATAGAAACGGGTTGGCGGTTAATATAGGGTGATTACAGGAGATTGGTCAACGCTATGCAAGATGAGATTTCGGGTTGGAGCGACTGGAGTGGGGCATTTCAGGCGATTCCTGAGCTAAACAGTCCTTCAGAGTTACACGGATTGATGACGGGGATGCTGTGCGTGACCCAAGCGCCCACGCCAGAACAGTGGCAAATTGTGCTGGCACAGCTGGGTTTTGAGCCGTTGGATGATGCGGCCTTGCAGCTTTTGACTGAAGAAGCAGAGGATCTGGCACATGCGCTGGCCGATGCAGAGTTAGACTATATGCCACTGTTGCCAGATGATGAACACGCCTTGTCCGAGCGCGTGGGCGCACTGAGTGACTGGTGCAGCGGGCTGTTGCTGGGCTTTGGTTTGGCGGGTGGCGCGGTGCGGCCTGATGAAGCCGAGCTACTGGCCGATGTGCAGCAGATTGCGACGATTGCCTTTGATGAAGATGATGATGATGACGAAGAAGGCGAAATCAGCTATGCCGATTTAGTCGAGTTTGTCCGCTTGATTCCATTAAGTCTTGCGACGGGTCGCGACAAAATCGCCCTACAAAAGACCGCATTGCTGGCAGATGCCGAACCGGTGTCCGTGACGCAGCCGTTTGCGGCTGATAATTCCGAGCAGCCGAGTGCGCCATTTTTGGATGTGGTGGAGATGTTTCAGCCAGAGCGGCCGTCTTAGGCATCTGTTGATGCTTGCTAGCGGCCGCGATGCTTAAGCTCAAAGACCTTGAAAACAGTTTGGCGGGTTGTGCAATAAGGGGATGTGATGAATAGTCTGGTCAATGCAGTGCAACAGTCTTGGATAAACGCACCAATCCCAGCGGCAGTATTTGCCGAGCGGCGGGCGCGATTATTGGCAAACATGGGCGCGAACAGTTTGGCTTTGATTCCGACCAGTCAGGCCAAAATCCGTAACGCAGATGCTGACTACGCCTATCGTGCCGACAGTAGTTTTTTTTATTTGACTGGCTTTGCTGAGCCGGAAGCCTTAGCGGTGCTGATGCCGAGTGACTCACAGCCGTATCAATTGTTTTGTCGTGAGCGCGATCCGGCCAAAGAGATTTGGGATGGATTACGCGCAGGCACAGCCGGAGCGGTGGCTCAGTATGCGGCAGATGTGGCTTATCCCATCGCACAGCTAGACGAACTAATGCCCAAGCTGATAACTGGCAAACATCGGCTGTATGTGCGATTAGGGCAAGATGAAGCGTTTGATCAGCAGGTTAGCGGCTGGCTCAAAAAAATCGCGGCAACGCAGCGGCACGGCGGCAAAGTACCGCTGGAGATTATTCAGCTTGATCACTTGCTGGATGAGATGCGCCTGATTAAAGATCCGACTGAAATCGATCTGATGCGGCAAGCAGCACAGATTAGTGCGGCGGCGCATGTGCGGGCGATGCAAACCGTGCAAGCGGGCATGCCAGAGTATGCGCTAGAAGCCGAACTGCTGTATGTGATGCAAAAACACGGCTGTAAAACCGCCTATAACAGCATTGTTGGTGGGGGTAAAAATGCCTGTATTTTGCATTACATCGAAAACAATCAGCCGTTAAATGACGGTGATTTGGTACTGATTGATGCCGGTGCAGAGCTGAATCACTATGCGGCCGATATTACCCGCACCTTTCCGGTGAGTGGTCGGTTTAGTCCAGCGCAAGCTGCCCTGTATCAGGTGGTGCTCGACGCCCAAATGGCGGCGATTGATGTCGTACGGGTCGGGCAGCATTGCAAGGCCTACCATGAGGTAGCTGTGCGGGTGCTGACCGAAGGGCTGGTGCGTTTGGGCTTGCTCACGGGTGATGTGGCGACATTGATTGAGGATGGTAGCTATCGGCGTTTTTATATGCATGGTACGGGGCATTGGCTCGGCATGGATGTGCATGATGTCGGTAGCTACAAAGACATGGCGGGTGAGCAATGGCGACCGCTACAAGCTGGTATGGTGCTGACTGTCGAACCGGGGCTGTATATTGCTGCCGATGACGAAACCGTCGATGTGCAGTGGCGCGGTATTGGGATTCGGATTGAAGATGATGTGCTGGTCACTGAGGGTGCGCCAGAAGTGCTGACTGCCGATGTGCCAAAGACAATTGCTGAGATTGAGGCGTTGATGCAGAGCGCCCGATCATGAGTGAAGCGAACGTATTGCCATTACATGAAGTCGTCATCGTCGGCGGTGGTCTGGTCGGTGGCCTGTGTGCGTTGCTGCTGGCGGAAGGCGGTGTGCCTGTTACGGTATTAGATGCCGCCGCCGCGCCAAATCCAGATCTGCTGGCCAAGCGTGATGCCCGAGTGTGGGCAATCAGTCCAGCCAATATCAGCTTGCTTGAACGGGTTGGTGTCTGGCAGCAAGTCAGCCGGCAAGCCACGTATACTGGTATGCAGGTGTGGAACCGTGATCATCGTGGGCTGTTAGAGTTTGGTCAGCCAAACCAACTGGAACGAACTCACAGCGTACATGCGCTGGGCAGTATGGTCGAACCGAGTGTGCTGGCCTTGGCGTTACAGAAGCAGCTTGAGCAGCAGCCGTTGATCAGCCTACAACAAAACAGTCGGGTGAGTCAGATTGACTGGTATGGTGAGTATTGGCAAGTTAGTTTGGCCGATGGAAAAGTCTTACAAACACGCTTACTGATCGGTGCAGATGGTGCAAATTCATTGGTGCGCCGTGCTGCCCAGATCGGTGTACAGCAACTCGACTACCGACAAACCGCGCTGACCTGTGCGATTCGTACTGAGCAGCCGCATCAGGGTGTGGCGCGGCAGGTGTTTGTCAACGGTGGAATTCTGGCATTTTTACCGATGTGCGAGTTGCCAGATCAGCCCCAAACTGGCGATTGGCAGTCTGTGGTGTGGAGTCTGCCGACCGTACAAGCGGGCGATTGGGCAGCGGCAGATGACACGGCATTTATGCAGGGTTTAAGCGCGGCCAGTGGCTATATGCTTGGAAAGGTCACTGCGCTCGAGTCACGCGGCCAGTTTCCACTGCGCGCACAGCAAGCCGATCAGTATGTGATGGACGGGTTGGCCTTGATCGGTGATGCGGCGCACGTGGTGCATCCGATGGCCGGTCAAGGAGTCAACCTTGGTCTGCTGGATGCAGCGGTTTTGGTGGATGCGCTGTTGCATGATCGGGCGCGGGGATTGTGGGCGCATCCTCAGACTTTACGGCGTTTTGCGGCACGGCGGCGTTTACCGAACAGCATGATGATGCACAGCCTGTCGCTATTGGGTTGGTTGCAGGCTAGCGACCTCGCACCCTTGATGTGGCTGCGCGGTGAGGGCATGCATTGGGTCGAGCGGCAACCGGCGTTGCTGGATCGGTTTAATCGGCAGGCCAGTGGTTGGCCGGACTTAAAGCACACACGCTATCGGCAGCAGCATGCGAGTTTGACGGGGTAAGCGGCGGGGGGGCGTTGTTCGCTACGACTTATCCGCAACGTTATTTTATAAAAGGAAGGATCAAACAATCATGATGGAAGTCGGCCGCGTGAAACAGTTATGGTGCTACCCCGTAAAATCCATGCAGGGTGTGCCAGTAGACAGTAGCCTGATTGAAAAATCAGGGATGCTCGGTGATCGCAACTGGGCGTTGCGGGATGAGTCCATCGGTGAGCTGACCACCGTGAGAAAACTGCCCAAACTGTTAAAATTTCAAGCGGTCTATCACCAAAACACCGCTTCACAAGATACTGAACCACAATACATTCGTCGTCAAAACACAAGTCGCAGCAAACACGATAACGTCGCACCGGTCAGTATCACCTTGCCAGATGGTTCGACGGTTAGCAGTCAAGATGTTGACGTGAACCAAAAACTCAGCGAGGCAATCGGGCGGCCTGTCACCTTGTGGCCGTTACAGCCCATGACCAACATCAGGCATTATCTGCTGAAAGTGCCGGCCGGTGCTGAAGCGATGAAAAAACAGTTTGCCACCAAGCAATTGCCTGACTTTTCTTCGGTGACGTGGCGAATGATGATGGAGTTAGCAGTTTTTGTGACCCCACTCGGTCGCTATCACGATGTCTACCCACTGCATCTATTGACCACCAACTCACTGGAAAAGCTCCAGCAGTTAGAGCCAGCGGGTGATTTTTGTGTTGAGCGGTTTCGACCGAATCTGTTGATTGAGGCGTGCAGCGGCGGCGTTGATTTTGCAGAGTTTGCTTGGGTAGACGGGAAACTGTATATCGGAGACACCGTGCTGGAAGTGGTGTCGAGAACGGTGCGCTGTTCAATGCCAGCGCAGCCACAAGTGACCCTGCAAAAAGATGCCAAAGTGCTGCGTACCCTAGAGTCACATACGCAGCGGCATCTAGGCGTAAATGTTTCGGTGCTTCAAGCAGGGCTGATTCGGGTGGGTGATCCGGTGCTGTTTGAGCCATCCGATCGTTCCGCATTGGTGCGTCGCTTCGATGCGGTGTCAGCTGGTCTCAGAAACCGAGCGATACAACGATCCTTTAAGCTGATCGACCGGCTTGCCAAAATACGTTAGTGCCTTGTAAGCGAGGGGCAACAGTTTTCAACGCGAGTTGTGCAAAATTTGCTGGAAGGGCTTGCATGCAATGGTGAATTGTCGGCATGATTCACCCGTGGTGTTTGGGTTGCAAACCTGAAACATCACGCCTTATTTTTTCAAGTGCTTGCATGTGCTTGGTGTCTTAGCGTTTAAGTTGGCGCGTATGGGGTGGAGCGGGTAGGTATGAAGCCTGAACTGAATGACGATTACGACGATGTGCCAGACGATGATCTAGACGGTGCAGATGACACTGATTTGGGCGCAGATGCAGATGTTGTGGTCAGCGATGACGATGAGCAGGATGTGGAAGCGGCACGGCGTAAGGCCGATGAATTGGCTGAGGCAGAGAGTTTGACCGTCACCGCCAAAAAAAATCAGCGTCAACAGCTTGAAGATGAGCTGGCGCGGTTTCTGGCACAAGGCGGCCGGATTGTCGAAGTGCCGCCAGATGAGCATGCGCACGACTAGATTTTGCTGCAAAAACCCTTGGCCAGACCAAGGGTTTTTTTATGCACGTGTGAGCTCGTTCAGCACTTAATCTGCATCGGAATCGGTCTTGAGTGCTAATGCGCGGCTATATAGATCGTTCTTTTTTAGTCCGGTCAGATCGGCCGCCAAGTGCGCAGCGGTTTTGACCGGTAGATCTTTAAGCAAGCGTTGTAGGAGTGCATCGGTTTTGGCATGGTCGGGTGCTTGGTCGGCCACGTTTGCGCCTGCGACCACCAGCACGATTTCGCCTTTTTGCTGGTTAGAGTCGTTTTTTACAAAATCCAATAATTCACCCAATGTGGTTTTTTTAATGGTTTCAAAGGTCTTGGTTAGCTCGCGCGCCAGTGTGACCTCGCGTGTTTGACCAAAAATATCAACCATGTCTTGTAAACTGTCTATAATTCGATGTGGTGCTTCATAGAAAATCAGGGTGCGGCTGTCATTCAGCAGGCTGTCAAGGGTCTGTCGTCTGGCGTGGGTTTTGGCGGGTAAAAACCCTTCAAAGCTAAAGCGGTCACTGGCCATCCCTGACGCACAGAGTGCGGTAATTGCGGCACAGGCACCGGGTATGGGGATCACGCGAATGCCTGCGTCGTGCGCGGCGCGTACCAGCCGATAGCCTGGGTCGCTGATCAGTGGCGTACCGGCGTCACTGATCAGGGCGATGGACTTGCCGTTTTGTAATTTGCCGAGCAATTGGGTCAGCTTAAAGCTTTCGTTATGGTCGTGGCAGGCGGTGACCGGCGTGTCAATCTGATAGGTAGACAGCAGTCTTGCCGCGTTACGAGTGTCCTCGGCGGCAATGAGGTCGACGCTGCGTAAGGTCTCAATGGCGCGGTTTGAGATGTCCGCCAAGTGACCAATCGGGGTGGCGACGATATACAAATGGGCACTCATGCGGGTGACTCACTCCAAATCAATAGGAAGACGTAAATGAAATTTTTGACGATGCTATTGGCCGCTTGGCTGGGCATCCACAGTACCGCACAAGCGGAGGTGTTGGTGATTTTGCCAGAGCGTGGTGGCATGGCAATTGCGGCGCAAAGTGTGCGCGACGGCTTGCTGGCGGCCTATTATGACAGAACGGTGCGGCCTGCGCTGCGCTTTGTCCACGATGACGATCAACAGCCGATTGAGCGACTGGTGGCCGGATCGATCAGCCCGCAAACCCAACTGGTGATTGGCCCTCTGGCGCGTGATCGAGTCGAGGCGTTAATTGCATCTGCGCCACAAATGCCGGTGTTGGCACTCAATCAAGTCGAAGCGGAGCATCCGAATGTGTGGGAGTTTGCGCTGGCACCTGAAGAAGATGTGGGTCGCTTAATTGAGCTGATGCGTGCCGATGGGGTGCGTGAGATTTTATTGCTCAAAGAAGGCGACCAGCAGGGTAACAGTCGGTTTGAACAGGTGTTGACGACGCAGTGGCAGGGCAAGTTAACGCCGATCAGCCAAGCGCCGAGTAGTCTGAAACGCAGTCAAGGACTATTGTTACTCGGCAGTGGTGCATGGCTCGAAATGCTCAATGATCTGCCGAGCGAGCGTCTGTATAGCACGGCATTTGCGTTTAATCAGGTGCAGCCAGTCAAATTGGGTTTACAGTATTGTGATATTCCTGCGTTGTATCGGCATGAGTGGCCAGAGTTGATCCGTGAAGCAGAGCGTAAGCCGGTCGGTATCGCTTATCAGCGTTTGGTGGCATTTGGTGCGGATGCATGGCAGCTGGCACTGTTACGGCTACAACAAGCGCCGAGTGCACAGGTGTTTGGGCGTACCGGTGAATTAAGCTTGCGCAAGCATCAGATCGAGCGTCGTCCCGACTGCCGTAAAGCCACATCAACTGGCTGGGTACGGGTGAGATGACGGTTGGCCGTTCAACCAGTCCGACTCATCAGATTGGCGCGGCGGCCGAGCAGTTGGCAGCGCAGTTTGTGCAGGCGCAAGGCTGGCAAGTGATTGCTGAAAATTTTCACTGCCGTCTGGGTGAGATTGATCTGATTATTCGGCCGAATACTGCGGAGCGGCTTGTGGTCTTTGTCGAGGTGCGCAGCCGTAAACGTGGTGTGTTTGGCGATGCGATGGCCAGTGTTACGCCCGCCAAGCAGCGCAAGCTGTATAAAACGGCGGCGTATTTTTTACAGACGCATCCTGAGTTTGGCGTATTTGATTGTCGCTTCGATGTGATTGCGGTGCAACTTGATGGATTACCGGTGCAGTTTGAATGGATTGCTGCTGCATTTATGGGCAGTTAATAGAGCACTGTGCTATGGATTTGTTAGACTGCGTTGGCAGTGGTGAGGGCTGTGCTAGGGTCTGTTTGGGGTTTGTATCGGATTTGCCACTGTAGCAGACTTGTCACTGGGCAACGCTGCGATGAATCAACACGATAGGATGGGACTAAGGATGAAGCTTTTGCAGGGTGTGGCGCGGTCAGTTGTGCTGGCTGGTATGTTGGTGGGCGGTGCGTCGCTGACGGGTTGTGCGTCATTTATTGCCAATAATACGGCACCTGCGCCACTGGGTGTACCCAGCAGTGAGCGTTCATTTGCACAGGTGATTACGGATAATGGGATTGTTCGTACTGCAAAGATTAACCTGTATAAATTGGATGATCGGTTTAATCGGGCGCGGGTCAATATCGACAGTTTTCACAGTGTGGTACTGCTGACCGGTCAAGTGCCTGACGCGCACCTCAAAACCCTCGCAGAGCAAAATGTCAGTACGATGCGCGATGTGCAAGCAGTACACAACTATATCACGGTGGGTGAGCAGATCGGTTATCAGCAGATCGTACAGGATGGCTGGATTACCACCACGATTCGCGCCAGTATTCTGCGTTCTAAAATCCGTGATACTCGCGTCAAAGTGAGTACCGAAGCCGGTGTGGTGTATGTGATGGGGCGGCTGACGGCGGCTGAATCGGATGAGGTGCTAGCTCTGGTGCAGCAAGTAAACGGCGTGCAGCGGATTATTTCGTTGATCGATACGCTCGATTCAGCGGATACGGAGCTCCCGCGTCGTCCTGCCAGCCAAATGCTGAGTTTAGCCCCTGTCGCTGCGGAGCCTGTAGCTGTCGCCGCGGAGCCTGTGGCCAGCCCTGCGGTCACGGTGACACCCTTACAGTTTGAGTCGGTTGCCACCCAGCCACTGGATTAGGCGTTACTGTGATCGGTTGGCGCGAGGCGTATTTGGATAGAATGTTCGTAGGAATCTGATATGCCAAAACTGTTGTACCCGTTGATACGAGACCGCTTATTGCCAGTATTGCCTCCACGTCGTTTGTGGGTGGCGGCAACAGTGACGACCGCGGTGTTTGGTGGTTTGGTGGCCTGTTCACCGACCCGACTGCTCAGTGCGGTGTCACAGACCGATCAGGTGCAGGTGGTGCGTGATCTGGCCTATGGTGCAACAGATCGGCAAACACTCGATATTTATCAGCCCAAGCGAGCGATCAGCCAATCGAGTCCAGTGGTGATTTTTGTCTACGGTGGCTCATGGCAAAACGGCAGTAAGGCCGGTTATGGTTTTATTGGTCATAGCCTTGCCCAAGCCGGTTACACCACCGTGGTGATTGATTATCGACTCGCGCCCAAGCACCGCTATCCAGCCTTTGTGCAAGATACTGCCGATGCGATTGCATGGACATACCAAAATATCCGCCAGTACGGTGGTAATCCTGAGCAGTTGTTTGTGATGGGGCATTCGGCGGGTGCATTTAATGCGATTACTGCGGTGAATGACCAGCGGTTTTGGCAGACAACCGGTGTGCCGGATCAGGCGGTGCTTGGGGTGATTGGTTTGGCAGGGCCGTATGCGTATGACTTTCGAGATTATTCGACCCGTAAGGTGTTTCCAATCGGTGCGCATCCCGACCAAATCATGCCAGATCGTCATCCACGCCAAAATGCCCCTGCACACTATTTGCTGACCGCGCAACGGGATCGGGTGGTGTATGATTTTAACACCCAACGGATGCAAGCCGCGCTGCAATCGGTGGATGTGCCGGTGCAAGTGGCTGTCGTGCCTCATGTCGGCCATGCCAGCATGATCGTGGCGATGGCGTTGACCTCGGGGGTGACCCCGAACTTGATCTGCGTGGCGATGGCGACCCCGACGGCGTTTTTGGGCAGTACACGGCAGATGGTGCTGGACTATTTGCAACAGCGGTTAAACGCACAACAGGCCAAATCAGCCCAGTAAATTTGCTATGATCTGCCGCCTGTTCTTGTGCCGGAAAACCCCGACATGTCTGCTTCAATCCCAGCCACTGCGCCTTCAACAGACGCTACGCAGCAGTTTTTAGATCTGTTGGCTGATGCGCTCAGTAGTCAGACGTTGGTCAAGCTGAGTCTGGCCAAATATCACGGCACAGAAGCACAGTTACAACGCCTGTCGGTGCGTCCAGTATTACTCAAAGCCGTGCCGCATTTGTGCTTTGTGTATAATTACCAAACCAAAGACATCACCAAAAATTATCCGATCATCGACGGCTTAAACCAGATTCAGGCGTTACTGTTGGCCGGTGAGTTTCGCAGTGCGCATTTGCGGACAGTTGAACAAGAAGCACAGTTGCTCCTCAATAAACGCCTACAGCCGCACCTGACCTGCAAAAATCTAGTGCAGTCGAGCCAGTCGCCTGTGCCGTCTGCCACTGAACATAACCGCAGCAAGCAGCGCTATCTGGAATTGGATCGGCCATATTTGACCGCGCTGGGTGTGACTGATCAGCAGCGTCAACTGATCCCAAGTATGTCGCGCAAATGGAAGCAAATTAATAAATTTATTGAAATTTTTCAGCATGCCTTTAGCGAACTGAACCATCCGGATGGCCAAGCTGTGCATGTGGTGGATTTTGGTTCGGGCAAAGGCTATCTGACTTTTGCGATCCGCGAGTATATCGAGCAGGCACTACAGCTCGTGCCACAAGTGACTGGCGTGGAATTGCGTGATGAGTTGGTCGCGCTGTGTAATCACGCCGCGCAAACGCTGGACTTACAGGGTTTGGGTTTTTATCAAGGTGATGTGCGCAGCTATCAGCCAGAGCGGGTCGATGTGATGATTGCACTGCACGCTTGTGATATTGCGACCGATTACGCGCTACACACGGGGATTCGTTTGGGTGCGTCGATCATCATGTGTGCGCCGTGTTGTCACAAAGAGATTCGGCCACAGTTAAAATCGCCAATGCTGCTGCAACCGATGCTGCAATATGGGGTGCATCTCGGGCAACAAGCTGAGATGCTGACCGACAGTCTGCGGGCGTTATTGTTGGAAGCGCATGGCTATGACACCAAGGTGTTTGAGTTTGTCGCGCTGGAACACACCAGTAAAAACAAGATGATTCTGGCGGTCAAAAAAGCCAAGTCCGCTGATAAAAAAGCCAAAATCTTAGCGCAGGTGGAGCAGCTGAAGCAGTTTTATGGGATTGAGCAGCAGTGCTTGCAGGGGTTGTTAAGTGAAACGATAAGTTGATGTAATTGTTTGAAATTGCCAACGTCACACGGTTGGTGCGGGTATTTGAGTAGAGGAGGCTAAAACTGTGTTACGCCTGCGGCTGGCCTCACTTTTGACAGGCCAAAAGTAAGCAAAAGCCCCTGTGCTTGGAAGACTCGCCATCCATGGCTCAAACAGTTCCAAGCACTTTCATCCCTGTACGAATGGTAAGTCTTTTCAGTATTTTGCTATAATCACTATGAAAACAACAAACGGCCGCATGAAGTGGTCGCCTTTATACCCCGCGAGTGACCATCAGCATGATCTGCTGGCCATTCGCCGCATTGCCGCGTGCCATGCAGACCCCGTGAGAGCAATATGCGCCCTGCTTATTATCAGTTTTTTGATTTATTCCGCCTCAATCGCTATCTGCTATGGATGTTGATTCCACCGGCGATCCTGACCGTTTTGGGTTTTTCGCATGGCATATACAGCTTGCAGCAATTGTCAGGTTTTGCGCCTGAGTTACCGCTGAATAGCCTGCCCACCACACTACAGCAGACCTTGGCAACCGATGGGCGGTTGCGCTTGAGTCAGATCAGTTTGACCTTGTGGGTGCTGACGTTTTTCTTTGTGTGTTGGCTGTATTTTGCCTTTCGTAATCTGGTTGCGTTGTTTGAGCAAGTCGAACACACGCCCAAACAGTCGGCGCTGATGTTCGGCCGACTGATGATCGGAATATTTTTTGCGCTACGGATGATGCTGCGACTGTGGCGTACCAGTGTGCATGAGCGGCATCGTGAGCAGGCCAAGATTTGGCTGGTTCCGGTGTGGTGGGCGATTTTGATTGCTGCCAACGTCTGCAAAATCTGTGCGGTGGTGGTGTTGCAACGCGCCACAAGCGTGGGCGAATGGTCAACCGGCTATCAGTGGATGCTGGCGGCGTATTGTTTATATTTTCCGTTATACATCCTGACGTGGCGACTGGCACAGCAGTTGGCGCGTTTTCAGTACGCGCATTGGCAGTATCCGGTGACTGTCTCAGCCAGTAAAAAATCCGACTCTTCAACACCAGTGGTGCAAGCATGAGCCAATTTCAACTGCCAATTTCGGGACGCGAACCGGCACAGCGTATGCAGATTGGCCCCTATCCACTGCTGGAAGGGTTGGGCTTGGTGATGCGCAATCTATTGGGGCCAAGTCGGGACAATCCGGCAGGGATTGCGTTTACGGCCAGTGGGCAGGTCTGCAACGCGATTGAGCCAGTGCTGACGCTGGGTGTCGGCGGCGATGTGATGATGATGTTTGGCCGTGATTGGCAGATTGATGCGAGTCTGCGTGATTTTTTTGCGCCATGTGATCGGGTGTTGCTCAACATGGAAGGGGTGATTACCGACCAGCCGAAGCGAGGCCCCGACCAAAAACATGATGCACGGATTATTCCAGCCTTGGCGCAGTTAAGCGATCCTTCCAAAACATGGCTGTCACTGGCCAATAACCACTCGGCGGATTTCGGCCATGCCGATTGTTTAAGTTCGATGCGGCAGTTTGAGCAGGCGGGTTATCGTTGCTTTGGGTTGCAGGAGTCGCCGTATGCTGACTTGCATCCGGCATTACGGGTGGTGGCGGCGACACAGTGGAGCAATCGGCCATCGCAGGATTTATATTGGCTCGATCAAACGCCGGAGCAGCATCGCCGAGAGGATTGTTTTAACCTGTTGTTTCCGCATTGGTCGTATGAGATGGAGTGTTATCCGCGTGTGCCTGCGGTGGTGCAGATGCAGCAGTGGTTGACGCAGTTTGACGCGGTGGTTGGACATCATTCGCACACGCCGCAGCCGATTGCGTTGCATGCGGTGCAGGATACGCGGCAGCAGTTGGCGGCGTATTCGCTGGGTGATTTGTGTTTTGGGTTGGGCTTTAAAAACTGGCCAGCCTTAAAGCACTATCCGTATGGGATTGTGGCACGGCTGGAGATTGGCAGGCTGATGTCTGATCCGAGTCGTTGGGCGATTGGGCGGCTGGATTGGTCGTTTGTGGATTGCGCGGCGAGTGCCGATAAACGATCCTTTACTTCGAAATTGGTTGAGCAGATTCCATATTTTAGGTGAATTAGTGCGACAGATTGGGACGCAGTAAATTTGGAATCAGCTACTTTTGCTACTTGGTTCGGAGTATATTGAGCGAGTAGCCACCATGAACAGGATATTCAACATGAGCCAACACCATACAGAAGCATTTGATGGCCAACTCAAGCAGATCGAATTTTACCAAAAATACCCCGAATACTTGCCGTTTATTGGTCAGTCCTATGAGGTGCATAAAATTTTATTTCTGGGAGAAAGTCATTATTTCCCCAAAGAAAGTACTTGGCATAAAGTGCCGGAAGACTGGTACAACGGCTCAAGTGAACTGTTGGTTGGTGATGAGCGGTATTACATTAATACACGCCGCGTCGTGAATAACATTCACGGTGACAACCCAGCAACACCACAAAAATGGAAAAAAAGCCGTACTATTTTCAGAAGTATCGAACAAGTCCTGCTTGACTCAGGATTGCCCAAAACAGACAACCTGTTTTGTCATGTTGCGTTTATGAATGCATTCCAACGACCTGCCGACGAGCATGGCGATAGTATCAAGGTTCGTCCAATCGATATTGAGCAATCTGCACAAGTGATCAGGCAGGTGATCGAAATTATTCAGCCCAAACACATTTGTTTTGTTTCCTCCAAGGCATCAAAACATTTAGCCCATCAAATTGGTGTAAACAGTGATGTGGTCAGGCATCCAGCCAGTGCATGGTGGAACCGCCCAACTAAGCAGGGTTTAACAGGTAAAAGTGCCTTGATGAAGTTGCTTGCGCAGTACACTGCATCAAACCATTAGCGGCGCATGTCTATGCCAGTGTTTTTAGATTTTGAAGCGTCTAGTCTTGCCAGTGGTTCGTATCCGATTGAGGTCGCGTGGGGGAGTTCAGAAGACTCAATAGAGTCACATTTGATCTCGCCCGCTGGTATTACGACGTGGACGGATTGGAATATAGTTGCAGAGCAGTTACATGGCCTAACTCGTGAGCAGTTGTTGAGTGAGGGTCAGCCGCCGATCTGGGTGGCACGCTGCATGAATGAACAGCTTGCGGATCAAATTGTCTATACCGACAATCCTGATTATGATGGATTTTGGCTGGAGCAGTTGTTTAAAAGATCGGCTGGTCTAAAACCCGCCTTTCGATTGGCACACGTTGATGATTTACTACTGAGTCTGATCAGCAGCGGCACAGCCGACCGTGCGCATGTCGCACGCGTGCTGCGAACGATGAAACAGATGGCACGACAGTCGGTTGCTGGACAGCATCGTGCAGCAGTGGACGTGCAATATTTATTAAAACTGTATTCGTTAGTCGTGGACTAGAAATCTCTATTCCAGAGTAAACTCCACCTATCACACCGAACCAAACCCCATCATGCAAACACAATGCGCCACCTGCAACACTGATTTTGTCTGTCACGGCGTGAGCCAACAGCCGTGCTGGTGTATGGACTATCCGCCGCTACTCAGTCCCAGCAGTGGCTTAAACTGCCGCTGTCCCGCCTGTCTCACCCGTGCCATCAGCGAGCAAATTACCCAACAGATCGACACCCACGCCGTGCATCAATTTGCACCCGTACAAGCCATCGCCCACCAAAAACTGCCGCTGATCGAAGGGCTGGATTATCAGATCGACTCAGCCGGTCGCTGGGTTCTGTCACGCTGGTATTTACTCAAGCGTGGTGAATGCTGTGGCAACGCCTGTCGCAACTGCCCGTATGGACATGCCGCCGTCAAATAAGCACCAGACCATGCGCGTCGTCTACCGACCCGAAACGGTCAAAAAACCGTCTTAAAGCTGTCACATCTGCCCACTACTCTGGACTCAAATGATCACAGAGAGAGTCAGATAATGAACGCCAAAGTATCTCGTTCACCGATAAAGTTCCCATTTCAAATGAAGTCGGGCAAACCAGCCAAAGCCCTCGCGCCACATCAGTCCAAACTGGTCTGTCAGGTTGCCCAAGACGCGACTACCATTCTAGATGTCCAACGTTTTCGCGCCAAAGTATTCGGTGAGGCTTATCAGACTGAGTTTGCTGACGGGATTGACCATGACCCGTTTGATCAGTACAGCATTCATGTGTTGGTGCGTGATGTGGATAGTCAGCAGATTGTCGCGTGTACCCGCGTGATTACGCCTGCCGCCAAGCACGCGCTGGGGCGTTATTATTCCGAAACCGAGTTTCAACTTGACGATTATCTGGCCGATAAACAAGACGTGTATGAAATTGGCCGCACCTGTGTCGATACCCGTTATCGTGGCGGTAAAGTGCTGGCCGTGTTATGGATGGGCATGCTGCCACTGGTCTTTAATCAAATCAAAGCCAAATACCTGATCGGCACAGTGAGTGTTAATCTGAGTGCCAGCCCACAAAAAATCATCGCGACAGAGGGCTATCTGCACGCTAAGGCAAAAACCAAAAAGATCAAAAGCCTGTCGCCATTTTGTTTGGATGGCTATTTGAATACCCAAGATTCGATGTTTAGCGATGTCTGGCTGAATGAACCCACTGCCAAGCAACTCAAGCAGCAACATAAACAGCAAGCCAAAAAATCCACAGCGAAATATAAACCAGAGCCTGCCATTTATGACAAAAAACAAGTGCCGTCGCTGATTAAAAAATATCGTCGGGTTGGGGCGGTGTTTTCAAAGCAAGGCTGCTTTGACCGTGAGTTTAATTGTGTCGATTATTTTGTCTCCATTGAGGTAAACAAGCGTCTTGTGCTTAAACTCAGTATGGTGTGTAAGTTGATTGAGTTGAATAACGTCAAAAATCGCCTGAGAAAGGTGGCATAAGCACGAATCGCCAGCATGCTATGCTCGAGTGTCTTATGCCACCTGCAGTAGATCAATGCCCAATCCGCTCATTACCCTAAGTCTTGCGCCGTTTTTAATCCTGCAAGGCCGTCATGTCCGTCGCGTCACCCCACGCCTACCCGAACCTGACGGCGCACGCGCAGGCCAAGCGGGTAGCGGGCAACCACTACGCCTACTGATCGTCGGCGATTCGGCGGCTGCTGGTGTTGGGATCAGCACGCAACAAGACGCACTGTCAGGCCAACTGATCGCGCGATTGGCGCAGTCGTACCAAGTCGATTGGCAATTACACGCCACCACCGGCCACACTACTGCGCAAGTGTTGGCAACAGTTGAACAACTGCCGAAGCAAAATTTTGAGCTGATTGTGACTTCGACCGGTGTGAATGACGTGACCGCAGGAGTCTCGGCCAAGCGTTGGCGCGCGCAAAAACAACAACTAATTCAAACCCTCACAGATCAGTTTCAACCACGCCAGATCATTCTGACCAGCCTGCCACCGATGCATCTGTTTCCGGCGTTACCGCAACCGTTGCGCTGGTACTTGGGACGACATGCTCAGCAGCTAAATCAAGTGTTGGCGGAGTTGGTCGCTGCGCAGCCGCATGCACCGGCGTACTGTCAGCAACTCACTTTAAGCGCACCGATGCGGCCAGAATACATGGCGAGTGACGGTTTCCATCCAGCGGCGGCGGCTTATGCCTTGTGGGCGCAGCAAGTGGTGCAGCAGATCACGCGCGTTTAGTGTCGTTGTGTGTGGTTGATTGGTCATCTGTCGCGTGAAATTGTCGAAACGTCATCTGATTCTGTTACGATCTGGTTTGGTTAAAGTTGTGAGCTGAGAATCAGACATGCTGTTACAGGGTAAACGTTACTTAATCGCAGGGGTTGCGAGCAAACTTTCTATTGCCTATGGCATCGCCCAAGCGTTACATCGTGAAGGCGCTGAACTGGCGTTTACCTATCCGAATGACAAGCTGAAAAAACGGGTGGATGACTTTGCCGCGCAGTTTGGCTCAAGTTTAGTGTTTGCTTGTGACGTGGCCGATGATGCACAAATCGAACAGGTGTTTGTCGATCTGGCACAGCATTGGGATGGTTTAGATGGTGTGGTGCATTCGATTGGTTTTGCGCCTGCCGATCAGTTGGATGGTGATTTTACCGATGTGACCAGCCGCGAAGGCTTTCGGATTGCGCACGATATTAGCGCATATAGTTTTATTGCGATGGCACGCGCCGCAAAACCGCTGTTGCAAGCACGTCAAGGCTGTCTGCTAACGCTGACCTATCAAGGCAGTGAGCGCGTGTTGCCCAACTACAACGTGATGGGACTTGCCAAAGCCAGCCTTGAAGCCAGTGTGCGTTACTTGGCGACCAGCATGGGCGGTGAGGGGATTCGGGTTAATGCCATCTCGGCGGGGCCGATCCGGACGCTGGCCGCCAGTGGCATTAAGAGCTTCCGGCGCATGCTGGACGTCAATGCGCAGATTGCGCCATTACAGCGTAATGTCAGCATCGAAGAAGTCGGTAATGCCGCGCTGTTTTTGTGTTCGCCGTGGGCATCTGGCATTACTGGTGAGATTTTGTACGTCGATGGTGGTTTTAACACGGTGGCGATGAGCGAACGGTTGTTGCAAGAGTCGTAAGTGGGTTTGGGACGGGGTGGAGTGCGGCATGGAATTTCAGTTTTGGTATTGGTTTTTAATCGGCATCCTCTTGCTGGGTCTGGAGCTGGTTGCACCCGCTTTTGTTGCACTGTGCTTTGGGCTTGGCGCGATTGTGATCGGTATTTTAGTTTGGCTATTTCCAAGCTGGTCAGTGGCAGGCCAGTTGCTGACGTGGAGCATCATGTCGGCATTGGCTGCGTTTTTAATGTTTCGTTATGTCAAACCGATCAAAGGCAAGCCGTTGCAACAGTTGTCGCGTGAGGCGGTCATCGGGCAGGTGGGGATTTTGACCAAGATTCCAGAAGAGGGTGTGTCTGGTGTGGTACGTTTTTCGCTGCCTGTGTTGGGTGCGGATGAGTGGCTGTGTCGCTCTGAAGAGTCACTCATGCTCGGTCAGCGGGTACAAGTGGTCGAGATTTTGGGCAACGAGTTGGTGGTCAAAACGCTGTCTTAGTGGGTGATCTGGCACTTTTAGATGAATTATCTTGTTATATCTTTCGCTGTCATTGGAGTTGGGTTATGGAAACAGCAGGCGTTGTATTTTTGTTTTTGGCAGGCTTGGTGGCATATATCGCCTATCAGGGCGTCAACATCGTGCCACAGGGCTACAAGTGGATTGTGCAACGTTGGGGTAAGTACCATGAAACACTCAATCCAGGCCTAAAGTTTATCGTGCCGTTTATGGATCAGGTGGCGTATCGGATTACCACCAAGGACATCGTGATGGACATCCCGTCACAAGAGGTGATTACCCGTGACAACGCGGTGATTATCGTCAACGCTGTTGCCTATATCAACGTAATTGCCCCCGAAAAAGCTGTTTATGGGATCGAAAACTATTCATGGGCGATTCAAAATTTGGTGCAAACCACCTTACGCTCGATTGTGGGTGAAATGGATCTCGATGATGCGCTGTCATCGCGTGATCACATCAAAGCCAAACTCAAAGCGGCGATTTCTGAGGATATCTCTGACTGGGGCATTACCTTAAAGAACGTCGAAATCCAAGACATCAAGCCATCGCCAACCATGCAGCATGCGATGGAAGAGCAAGCAGCGGCTGAGCGGCAGCGTCGTGCCACCGTGACCCGTGCGGATGGTGAAAAGCAAGCAGCGATTCTGGAGGCGGATGGACGGCTCGAAGCCTCACGTCGTGATGCGGAAGCACAAGTGGTGTTGGCACGCGCCAGTAAAGAAGCGATAACCATGGTGACTCAAGCAGTCGGTGAGAGTGAAACGCCCGTCACTTACTTGCTGGGTGAGCAATACATCAAGGCGATGCAAGAACTTGCCAAATCCAACAATGCTAAAACCGTGGTGTTGCCAGCCGATCTGCTGCACACCGTGCGTGGGCTGATGGGTAAATAATGAGTCCTTCTTGGTGTTAAAAAACACGCTGATAGACGCAGCGTGTTTTTTTATCCGTGCTTACTGTATACGTTGCCGTCTGAGTTGCCGCAACAATCCCAATCCCGCCAGTAATCCCAACCCCCAGAATCCAAAGCTACCGCCACTGCTATTGTCACTGGTCGTGCGCGGTGGGTTGAGGTTTTGCCAGAATGTTGAATTGTCTACATTAGAGACCTGCCGATCTGCACTAGATGGCCGTCCTGCCATACGGTTGCTGATCCATTGATCATAACGCGCTACACGGGTATACACCGCTGGAAAACCAATCTGCGCACAGCCACGTCCCCAACTGGTAATGCCTGCCAGCACCTGACCACGGCCATCCGCTGCCGTGATTGTCATACCGCCACCGCTGTCGCCTTGACAGGTATCTTCGGTAAAGCGCGGTGCAGCGGCGCACAGCATATTGGCAGTGATTTGTGCAGAGTCATGTCGAGATGATCCGCTGAGACAGCCATCTATATTGACAGTTGCCCATTGTAATCTTGGCGGAGATAAAATCAGCCCGCCAGCAGTGGTACGACGCAGATCACGGCAGCGGTCTGACTCAGCCTGACAATCGACCGTGCGACCCCAACCATTGATCAATGCCGATGTGCCACGCTGAATGCTGGCCACTTCGCTTTGTGTATTCAGCCAGTCGATTTTGCTGCAACGTTGTCCACAGTTCACAAAATCAATCGGTGTGCGTAAGCGCAGTAAGGCAATGTCATGGTTGAGCGCATTAGAATTGGCGATGTTGCTAAATTGTGGATGGATGATGATTTGATCCACCGCAATCACCTGTGCCGCTGTACCATCGAGCAAGTCAATCGTACCTGCAATGACGTGTAGCGTATTATTTGCCTCTTGCGCCACACAATGCGCCGCCGTCAGCACCCAACGCGCATCAATAATCGTCCCCGAACAATACTGGCTGCGATAAATATCCCTTATGTCACGCACCAGTCCAACCTGCCAAGGAAACTGTGTCTCTGTGGCATCGCGGCCATTGATGATTTTGGGTTGAGCATCTAGTCCGCGTGGTGTTGCCTCCGCATGCAGCAGCGACGTGGCCAAGTAGGTGGATAACAGTAGCAGTGTTGCGTGGACTTTATACATTGTTTTGCATCCCTATGTTCAGTCTCGTGCCAGCGCGGTGACAGGATCAAGTCGAGCAGCACTGCGTGCAGGCAAAAAGCCAAATACAATCCCGATCAGTGTTGAGCAAGCAAACGCAGCCACCATCGAGCCCGTCGAGTAAATCATCTGAAAAGAGCCGCCCGCGACTTGTGCAAACAGTTGCCCAATCAGTAGTGCCAAGCCAATGCCCAGCAATCCCCCGATCAAACAGACCAAAATCGCTTCAATCAAAAACTGCTGCAAAATATCGGCCTGTCTTGCACCGACAGCCATACGCACCCCAATTTCTTGCGTGCGCTCCGTGACCGACACCAGCATGATATTCATCACACCAATGCCACCGACGATCAGCGAGATCACCGCAATCGCCGACACCAGTAGCGTCATCGTGCCAGTGGTTTTTTCCACCGTTTCACGGATGGCATCACTGTTTTGGGTAAAGATATCCTGTACACCATGCCGCTGGGTAATCAGTTCAGTAATTGCGGTTTCAGCGGCAGCACTGGGTGCATCATCGTTTAGCCTAACGACGATACTGCGCAGATGAGACTGTCCCAAAATACGACTGAGGACGGTGGTATACGGCACATACACATTCAGGCTGTCGTTGCTGCCAAACATGCTTTTTTCAGGTTCAAGCACGCCGATAATCCGGCTTGGGATGCTGCCGACGATCAGCACTTGCCCAATCGGATCTTCGCCCTGCACAAACAGCTTGTCACGGGTATTGGTATCGATTACCACATCCTGACCTTGTTGGCGCACCGTATTTCGGTCAAATAACTGCCCTTGCGCCAGCGTCAGTCCCCTGACCTGAAAAAACTGAGCCCCCACACCATTAATGGTCGCAGTGGCCTCAATATTGCGATAACGCAACACGCCGCTACTGTTGACCGTTGGACTGACACTATCGACATACGGTTGTTGGGCGATGGCTTCGGCATCGTCTGATCGCAAGGTTTGCACTCGACTGCTGCGCGTGTCTCCAAATCCCGCACCCGGAAACACTGTAATGGTATTGGTGCCAAGGCCGCTGATGTCACTGAGGATTTTTTCACGCGAGCCATTACCGAGTGCCACCACTGATACCACCGAGGCAATCCCGATAATAATCCCCAATATGGTCAAAAACGTGCGCAGCCGATGTGAGGTCATCGCCAAAATCGCCATCCGAAACGCTTCACCGAGTCGGTCAAATAGGGCGCGAATGGCAGAGGACTTTTTGGGAATCGGTGCTTTTGCGACGGTGTCTCTGGTCGATTCAAACAGTGGCGGCGTATTCGGTCGGTCGCTGACCACCTCACCGTCGCTCAGTTCAATAATCCGACTGGCATTTTGCGCGACTTGCGGATCATGGGTGACGATAATCACGGTATGACCTTCAGCGTGTAATTCGCGTAGGATATTCATGACCTCAAGGCCGCTGTTTTTATCCAGTGCGCCGGTCGGCTCATCTGCCAAAATCACTTCGCCGCCATTGATCAAGGCGCGTGCAATACTGACCCGCTGTTGTTGTCCGCCAGATAGCTGACTTGGACGGTTGGCCAAGCGCTCTGCCAAACCGAGCCGCTCTAGTAGACGCTGAGCACGGGCTTGCCGTTCGGCAGGTGCTGTACCCGCATAAATCGCCGGAACTTCGACATTACCGACGGCTGAGAGATCACCAAGCAAGTGATAGCGCTGAAAAATAAAGCCAAAGTATTCACGGCGCAACTTGGCCAGTTGGTCGGGTTCAAGCTGATCAGTGGCTTGTCCAGCCACCTGATAGCTGCCGCGTGTTGGCCGATCCAGACAGCCGAGGATGTTCATCAGGGTGGACTTACCGGAGCCAGACTGCCCAATAATCGCCACCAATTCACCCGCGTGGATCTGTAGATTGATGTTTTTAAGGACTTGTACCACACCGTCACCGGCTGGAAACTCGCGGACGAGATCGCGTATATCGAGCAACGGTTGGTTTATGTTTGTTTTGTCCATTATCAAAAACCCATCGGGCCACGGCGGCCACCGCGTGACTGGCTGTTGATACCAGACTCGCCCCCGAGTAGGACTTTTTCGCCCGCTTGCAGGCCAGATAGCACCTGTACATCGACGCGATTATTCAGTCCGATTTTAACCTCGCGTGGCTCTGGCTCACCAGCGGCATTCAGCACGCGCACGCTGGTCTTGCCGTCGCGCTTGCTCAGTGCGGCGGCTGGAATACTCAGCACATTTTTGGCTTGCTCCAGCACGATATACACCTGCGCGGTCATGTCGATGCGCAGTTCACCGTCTGGGTTGGGTACGTCAAACAAGCCATTATAATAAATCGCAGTATTGGCGCTGCTGCTGGTCGCTTCGGTTTTGATTGACTCTGGTGCAGGCTCGATGGCGCGTAACGTCGCGTAGTAGCGTTTGTCAGGATCGCCCAAAATGGTGAAATACACGGTTTGACCGGCTTTGACGTTGACCACATCGGCTTCGCTGATTTGGGCTTTGACAGTCAATGTATTCAGGTCGGCCAGTCGAATAATGGTCGGGGCAGACTGATTGGCATTCACGGTTTGGCCTTCTTCTGCCACGATGGCGACCACTGTGCCGTCCATCGGTGCGGTGACGCGGGCGTAGCCGACGTTCAGTTTGGCAGTATCGACGCTGAGTTGCGCTTGCCGGATCTGGGCATCGAGTGCGGTGATTTCGGCTTGGGCGGTCTTAAACGCAGCTTCGGCGGCTTCGTATTCGGCTTGTGAGGTGGCTTGGTCTTTCAGCAGGGCGCGTTGTCGGTTGAGGCTTTGGCGATTTTGTTCAAGCTGTGCCAGTCGTACCAGCCGTTGGGCTTTTTGATTGGCGAGCGCGGCTTCGGCGTTTTGCAAGGAGTTGTTTTGGGTGAGGTTATCAATCTGGGCAATCAGTTGGCCGGTTTTGACTTGATCGCCCAAGCCGACAAACAGCTGCTCAATCCGACCCGAGGCTTGTGCGCCGACACTGACCAGCCGCCGCGCTTCGAGCTTACCCGCTGCCAGTACGGTGTTTTCGAGATCTTTTTGCACGACTGGCGCGGTCAGGTATTCTGGGGCTTTGGGTGCAGGCTTGAGCCACCACCATGCTAAAGCGGCAAGGGCGACCAAGCTAACGATGATCAAAACGTGACGAATGCGACGTGAAGCGGGCAGTGCAGCCATGAGCCAAAATCTGTGACAGTCTAAGACCGCCTAAGTATCGGATAAAACAGCCGATCAAGCATGCACAGTTGCGTGGTGGGCTGTTGCGGTTTTGTGTTTTTTGCGCAGAAGTCGGTATGACAGGTTGTAAACAGCCGCTGCGGTGATGTTGAGACGACAGCGGCTGTGGTGACGGTTAGGCTAGGTGCTAGCGGCCAAGATAAATCAAGCCACCGTTTAGGGTGATGGTGGGATTAAGTGCGTCGTCATTGCCCACGCGGGTCAGCGTGGTGTTGTTAAACTTGACCCCAAAACCGTTTGGCTCAACCTGAATGCCCTGACAGGCGGTTTTTTGGCATTCATACTCGACACCCACCAAACGTATGATAAAAGATGAAGGATCGCTAAAATCCTGTTCTAGCGATTGAATTTTAACCGACTGAACCTGACCCGCTTGCAGATGTACCGAGGTATACTGATCACTGAGCAGGATACCTTGATGATTGATTACGCTGACATTGGTGCGATTTAGTCGCGTGATCGGCCCAGCGTTGACTTGCGATTTAAACCAAGGGCTGATACTCAGCGTTTGGGTTGGCTTACGCAATGTGACCTGACCATTGATTTTTTTTGATGCTGCTGCGAGAGCTGCGGTGGTTTGATATTCAGTTTGATTAAAGTCTAGCGTAGTTTGTGTTGCTGTTGATTGTGTGTTGATCTGATTGGTGTTTTGCAGGCGATACTGGGTATGCACACTGCTGAGGTCTTGTAAGCTCGATTGTATGGTTTGATCTGGAAAAAGAGAGACCAAGACGTTTTTTTGATCTTTAAGCAAAAGTTCGATTTGATCGAAGTTTGGTGTGTACATTGAGGCAAGCACATCTACCGACTTCCCATCAAGACTCAGGTTGGATTGGCTGGTCTTGGGGATTGAGTTCAGGTTTTGTGCAGGATGCGACAGCTCACCAATTAATGTGCCATTTAGAACTACCGTGCCAGAACCGTTGTCTTGCTCAAGGTTGGTTTGATTGAAATTTAGAGCCACTCTTCCGGTTTCTGCGCTGATACTAAAAACAGCAGTCTTACATCCATCTGCTTTTACTGGATTTTTATAGCAGCTAAAACTCTTCTGAGTAAGAGTTTCACCGTCTTGATTATTTTGCGAAAAAACCATGCCCGTGAGTTGTTGGCTAGAGGGATCGATATTGGCAGTCAGTGTGCTACTGCCTTGTTCATCTAATACAAACTTAAACGTTTGGGTTTGACTTAAACTGAAAGAATCAAAGGTAGATTGTCTAAACGTTGCGCTGCTGAGAGAGGTTGTCAGTTGGTAGGCAGGATGCTCAGCATCTTCGCTTGTCGTGCGTGGCTGGATGGTTTTTGCAGACTGGTTATTGATTTTAATCGAAAGGTTGCCGGATAGCTCGGTACTAGGACGGCTATTCTGGGACGGTGCTGATGTATTTGCATCATCACCGCCGCCACACGCGGTCAGGGTCAGGCTAAGTGCGATCAGTGTACTTGGATAAATGGCATGCATGTGTGTGGTCTGTTTTGTGGGTTGTGTGGCCGATGATAAAGTGGGGCGGCGTAGAAGGCAAACCTAATCAAACAACCGAATCCCCGCTAACCCTAACGTACAACGCAGCAACAGATCCCACGTCGGTTCATCCCGAATCCCTTTAATCGACTCATCCGCCTGCCGCAGCATCTCCGACCACTCCGCCGTATCCTTACGCCGTATCCGCTGACACGCCTGTCGATACAAGCCGACACGATTTTGCCAAATCCCAAGCTGCTGCTCTGTATTCGGCTGTGCCAGCAACTGCATCACCAAGCGCATTTCTTTCGATAGTGTCCACAGTACCAACGACTCCGGTTCACCAGACTCTTTTAAAAATTGCAAAATCTGCACGGCTTTTTCAGCCTGACCACTCAGCGCCGCATCGCCCAAATCAAAGGTACTAAACCGCGATTGCTCCACCAATGCCGGTTGTAAATCGCCCACATCCGCGGCTGCCTCGCCATCATATAAGGCGGACAGACGCAGCAAGGCTTGATGCGCTGCCAACAGGTTGTTTTGGGTGTGTTCGAGCAACAGTGACCACGCCGCATCGGTCAGTTGAAGCTTTTGCTGTTTGGCCAGTTGTTTCAATAGTTGGCGGCGTTGTGCTTCATCACGGATTGACAGTGCAACCACGACAGCCTGAGATTCTAACAGCTTATAAAATTTGGTTTTTTGGGCGGCAGCATCTTGCTTGGGGGTGACGATCACCAGTTGATTGTCGTTGGACTGCTGGATAAATTGCTCCAGTCGCAACAACATCGCCGCATCAGGTTTGTGATTGCCATGTATCTCGACGGCCGTCCGACTGGCAAACAACGACAGGCTATCCAACTCATTAAACGCCTCGCGCCAATCCGCCGCACTGCCCAGATTAATGCGCTGCCGCTCCACGCCGTGCTGCTGCCAGTGTTTGCGCAGTGCCACCAAAATCTCTTGGCTCAGCAATGGCTCATCACCGTGCAACAACCAGACCGGATGCGGCTTGCTGATCTGTTGTCCGATCTGCTGTAAAGCACCTTGATAGTCGGTTTTCATCGCACTGCTGCCATAGGAGGATGCTTCAATTTGGCTGTACGAGATGAGCAGGTAGGCTGGCGCGAATCGTGCCGAGTTGCCGCGCCAAGCGTCCAGCGACTTCTTGATACAGCTCTGCTTCGAGTAAGCCTTCTTGCTGGTTATCGGTGTTGACGGTGGCGATGTCGTATTGATAGCTGCGCCGCGCGATGACGGTGCGTGGCGTACTGAGTGGCTCGCCAGTTTTGCTATCGACCAGTTGGAATTTGGCGCTTAGGTTGAGTTGTACTTCGGTCAGTTTGCCGTTCAGAAGCTGCCTGTTCAAAGTGATCTCACTGATTTTTAGGCTGCTCTCGGCAGTTTCAGCCAGTTGTACGCCGAGTCCGGTCAGCTCACGTTGCAACGGTTGCACCAGTGGGTTATCTGCTGCAATGCTCAGTTGCATCGGTTGGCCGGCCAAGCTATTGGCCTGTACCGGCGTGCGTAGTTGAAAGCCGCAGGCGGTCAGGTTGCCAAGCAATGGCAGCAGCAAAAGTGATAACCAGACTGTACGCATAAGGCTTTCCTGTTGAATAAGCAGAGAGCTCCCCTTAATGACAAGAGGAGCGAGGGATTTAACCTGTCAGCCGATTTGCTTAAATCACAAAGTTAACCAGCTTACCCTTTACCACGATTTCTTTTTTGGTCGGGGCAGTGAGAAAACGTTGTACATCCGGCTGTGCTTTGGCGAGGGCTTTTAGCTCATCGTCGCTGATGTCAACCGACACATCGAGCTTGGCGCGGATTTTACCGTTGACCTGTACCACGATGGTCTGGCTGGATTTGGTCAGCGCAGCGGTGTCCTGCACCGGAAAACTGGCTTGTATCAAGTCGATGTCAAAGCGTTGCAACAGGCTTTGTGCCAAATGCGGGGCAAACGGCGCAAGCATCAACAGCAAGCTGACCAAGCATTCTTGCACCACTGCACGGTCATGGCCTTCGCTGGCGATATATTTGATCACTGCGTTGGACAGTTCCATCAGTGCCGCAACCGCTGTGTTAAACGATTGCCGCTCTTGCAGGTCATGCTCAACTTTGCCGATGGTCTCGTGCAGCTTACGGCGTAGATCACGTGCATCGCTGGTCAAATTAGCCAAATCCAACGCCGGTGCTGTACCTGCTTCAAGATGAGTGATGACCGCACGCCAGACCCGTTTTAAGAAGCGATTTGAGCCTTCGACCCCAGCATCTGACCACTCTAAGGATTGATCGGGTGGCGCAGCAAACATCATAAACACCCGTGCGGTGTCTGCGCCGTATTGATCAATAATCGCTTGTGGATCTACACCGTTGTTTTTCGACTTGGACATTTTTTCCATGCCACCAATCTCGACCGGCAGGCCATCGGCTTTTAGGCGAGCGGCCAGAATTCGACTCTTGTCGTCTTTGTCTAGCTCGACATCGGCAGGGTTAAACCATGTTTTTTTGCCTGCTGCATCGGTGCGGTAAAAGGTATCTGCCAGTACCATGCCTTGGGTCAGTAAGCGTTTAAACGGCTCACTCCCGACATTCGTCCCTGCAAATACGCCTGCATCGCGCATCAGCTTATGAAAGAAGCGCGCATACAACAGGTGCAAAATCGCGTGTTCTACGCCGCCGACATATTGATCGACCGGCAGCCATGCTTGGGCGGCGTTGCTATCGACCATGCCACCGGTAAACTGCGGCGAGGCATAGCGGGCGTAGTACCAGCTGGATTCGACAAAGGTATCTAGTGTGTCGGTTTCGCGGCGGGCAGGTGCGCCACAGCTTGGGCAGGTAGTTTGATAAAACTCTGGCATCTTCGCCAAAGGATTACCCGAGCCATCCGGCACCACGTCAGTCGGCAGTACTACTGGCAGTTGATCTTCTGGCACAGGCACTTGACCGCAGCTGTCGCAGTTGATCATCGGAATTGGACAGCCCCAATAGCGCTGCCGTGACACGCCCCAATCGCGCAGGCGGAATTGGACTTTGGATTGGGCGAGGTTTTGTGCAGACAATTTGGCTTCGAGTGCCGCAAACACGCCATCAAAGTCTAAACCGTCAAACTCACCCGAATTGATCAACGTGCCACGTTCAGTATATGCGGTGCTAGACAGATCAAAATCAGCCGGTGCAGCAATCACTTGCTGAATCGGCAAGCTGTATTTCTGGGCAAATTCAAAATCACGCTCATCATGCGCAGGCACGGCCATCACTGCGCCAGAACCGTAGCTCATCAGTACATAGTTGGCGACCCACACCGGAATATCCGCGCCGGTGACTGGATGCTGGACAAACAAGCCGGTTGGCATGCCTTTTTTCTCGGCAGTGGCAATATCCGCTTCTGCCACTGAACCATGCCGACACTCTTCAATAAATGCCTGTAGTTCGGCGTTGTCGGTGGCGGCGAGTTTGGCAATCGGATGTTCTGCCGCAACCGCCACATACGTCACGCCTATCACGGTATCAGGACGGGTGGTAAACACGGTCAGGTCAGCGTATTGCTCAGGCTGCGCTGACGGGAAGGTCAGATCCATCCCCGTCGAACGACCAATCCAGTTACGCTGCTGGGTGATGACCTGTGCAGGCCAACCGTCGGCCAGCGTGTCCAGATCATCCAGCAATTCTTGCGCGTAGTCGGTGATGCGGAAGTAATACATCGGAATATCGCGTTTTTCGACCAGTGCACCCGAACGCCAGCCGCGTCCATCGATCACCTGTTCATTGGCAAGCACGGTTTGATCGACCGGATCCCAGTTGACGGTGGACAGCTTGCGGTAGATCAGGTCTTTTTTATACAGTTGCACAAACAGCCACTGTTCCCAGCGGTAGTATTCAGGCGTGCAGGTGGCAATTTCGCGTGACCAATCAATCGCTAAACCCAGTGATTTAAGCTGGTTGCGCATATAGTCGATATTTTCAAATGTCCATTTGGCCGGTGCGACTTGGTGGGCAATCGCAGCGTTTTCGGCCGGTAAACCAAACGCATCCCAGCCCATTGGCTGCATCACGACTTCGCCTTTTAAGCGATAAAACCGACTCAGCACGTCGCCAATCGTGTAGTTACGGACGTGCCCCATGTGTAGTTTGCCGGATGGATACGGAAACATCGACAGTACATAGCGATGTGTGCTGGTCGGTTGATCCGGTACAGCAAAGCAATTGCGGGCAGTCCAATCGGCTTGAATCGCCGATTCGATTTGGTTTGGTTGGTAGTCGGAAGTAGACGCAGCATCAGTCATGGCAGCAAAACAATACAATGCAGAAAAAAGATCGGCAAAGCATAGCGTAATTTTGGCGGATGCGGGGGATTCTGGTCGGCAAATCGCGGTGGATTTGCCGAGAGGGTCACTTTAAGGACAACGTGTTTTGGCGGTGTTTTGGTATTCAGCGAGCCTTGCGACACGTTCATCTTCGCTCAGGTGACGGCGTTGACCTTTGTCGTCGGTTTCATAGACACGTCCGCCTTGCTCTAGGGTGGAACGGGCTTGGGCGAGTTGCTCACACTGTTCTTTGCTTGCCGGTGCGGGTTTTGCCGGCTCTGTTGTGGTCGGTGCTGCGACTGCGGCAGGGTTCGGCGTCGCGGTATTGCTGGCGGGTTGGTTCTGCATGGCACGCGACAGATTACGCTGATCGGTTGTCCGTTGTAGTTCGAGCGCACTGGCTGGCGTTCCATCCACGCGAATTAAACTGCATTTTTGACCATGAATGGCTCGTTGGGCATATTGAGTTGCACCATTGGCAGCCGTGCATTTAAAAAATGTAGGGGCTGCGCTGGCTGGCAAGCTGGCGAATAAACAGACGCCGATGACGATTTTGGGTAAATACTTTGACCTGTTAAAATAAGGCATGATTGACATATCCATGGGCTTCACTCTGACATCCTGTGCCGACTTTCAGCTGTTTATCGGGCAACATCCACGCCAGTGGTGTTGAGTGGGATGAGCGGGCTTCTGGTCGCGGGTTGCACGATGGGGTTAGGCGTGGATTGTGAGACCGGACTAGATGTACTGGCATCAGCCGCATCACTTATAGGCGCAGGCACTTGCTCAGGCGTTGCAGGTGGTACCGTGCCCTGTGCTGGTGTTGGAGAGGTATACGCCTGTAGCGTCGCGGCATCGACCATGCCCTGCGCCCGACCTTCGCGCACATCAACCGGCACATGGGTGCTGACCCGCACAGTCTGGCTGTTTTTCGCGTTTTTAGGTGGTGGGGTCTGGCTGTATTGGGTTACACCGTTTTGATCGACCCATTTATAGATCGCACCAGATGCAGCGACTGTACCGGAGGCGCAAAGTGCGCCCAATAAGAATAGTGTGCTGAAATGACGAGGCAGCATAGCGTATGACTCCTTGCTGAAAACCAGTCAAAGACCGTAAACGTGGGAATGAAAATTGCCTTACTTGGCATGACCCACTGCGTATGAATCTTGGCTGATTGTGCGGCAATGTCGCGGCCAATACCAGCAGATCGAACAAAAAAATATCATTCGCCTTGACAGTGTGGAGGAAGGCGAGAACAATACTCGGTTTTCAGGTTTTGCGTGTTGTCTGTCGATCACCCTTCGCTCAGGCGCACCGAAAAGCTGGTTGTTGATCTGACTGTACGACAGTCATGATAATCACCGCACATCTATAAGCGACAAGCCATCATGCTGCATCGCTTACACACGGTTGGCTTGCCACACTTGCGGCTGATCGTCTTCTTGTGCGCCTCTCCAGCAAAATGAATGTTCGGGTTCGTGATCGGTTGTCATTGGGGCAGTCGGTTTGCACGGACGAAATGCTTTTTGCGACTTCGCGCATACCACAGTATGCAAGTGTCGTGCCCAACTCAGGGTGGTTCAAGTGGAATTGTTATCCGGTGGAGAAATGCTGATCCGCGCACTGGCGGATGAAGGCGTTGATTATATTTTTGGTTATCCTGGTGGGGCAGTGTTGCATATTTACGATGCACTGTTTCAACAGGACAAAGTGCAGCACGTGCTGGTGCGCCATGAGCAAGCTGCTGGCCACATGGCCGATTCGTACTCGCGTGTGACCGGACGTACTGGCGTAGTGCTGGTCACCTCAGGGCCTGGTGCGACCAATACCGTCACCCCGATTGCGACGGCGTATATGGATTCGATTCCGATGGTGGTCATTTCGGGTCAGGTGCCGTCACATCTGATCGGTGAAGACGCGTTCCAAGAGACCGATATGGTCGGTGTATCACGCCCAATCGTGAAGCACAGTTTTCAAGTGCGCCATGCCAGCGAAATCCCTGCGATTGTCAAAAAAGCCTTCTATATCGCCTCGACCGGTCGGCCAGGTCCTGTGGTGATTGATGTGCCAAAAGACTGCACCAATCCCGTCGAAAAATTTGCCTACGAATACCCAGACAAGGTTAAGCTGCGCTCATACCAGCCACCGCATCGCGGCCATGCTGGTCAGATCCGTAAGGCGATTGATGAGTTGATCACCGCCAAACGCCCGATCATCTATAGCGGTGGTGGTGTGGTACAGGGTAACGCAGCCGTGTTGCTGACTGAGCTTGCACACCTGCTTGGTTATCCAGTTACCAATACCCTGATGGGTCTCGGTGCGTTCCCTGGTGAAGATCCGCAGTTCCTCGGTATGCTCGGTATGCATGGCACCTACGAAGCCAACATGTCGATGCACCATGCGGACGTGATCTTGTGTGTCGGTGCACGTTTTGATGACCGCGTGACCAACAGTCCAGCCAAGTTCTGCCCAGACGCACGGATCATCCACATCGACATCGACCCTGCGGCGATTTCGAAGACCGTGACCGCGCATATTCCGATTGTTGGCGCAGTAGAGCCGGTGTTGGTCGATATGTTGGCGCAGCTTAAAGAACTCAACGTCAACAAACCCAACCCAGAGCAGATCGGTCAATGGTGGGCGCAGATCAACCAATGGCGCGCGCATCATGGTCTCCGCTATGAGCCAGCCGTCAATGGTGAAATGAAACCACAACAAGTGGTCGAAGCCCTGTACAAAATCACCAACGGCCAAGCCATCATCACCTCAGATGT
>OGCL01000527.1_pt1 | contig 40507 bp, 35 predicted proteins | sample 1570041 | NCBI WGS metagenome assembly OGCL01 (sample SAMN06266162, study PRJEB24511) | hot springs metagenome | isolation source: Hot spring water | place: South Africa: Limpopo | collected 2015-06-22 | reverse complement strand
CCATCAATGAGTCGGCTGCCGACTCTTTACTGGAAGCGTTTGAGGACATCTTGACACTGCATCGGCTCAAGGTTCCTGGCCTGTTAAGAAAGACCCTGACTTGCACCAATCCCATCGAGAGCATGTTCTCTACGGTACGGGACTGTGAGGGGAATATCAAACGGTATCGCAACAGTGCGATGTCTCAGAGATGGCTTGCAACCGTTCTGCTTCATTGTGAGAAGGGGTTTCGAAGAGTCAAGGGTTACCTGGGTATTCCCGAAGTGATTGCAACGATTGAACAGATACAAGAAGAAAAAGATATCATGCATAAAGCGGCATAGGGATATTTGAAGATGGGTGCACCAGGGAGCCACAGAAAATTTCAACTAAATGCTTGACAATCTCTGAATTATTGAATTAGAGATGCCTTCAGACCACCATGATCTATACCCATGTCGCCCAAAAGAATGTGCTCGGAGTGAGAAGCCCGCCGGATAAGTGATTAAATTTATTAAAGTTTTTTGAAATTTGATATCTTATTTTCATCTATCTTTCTTATTGATTATAACTCACTCTTCCCTCTCTTAATTTAAGAGGGGGGGATTAAAATTTAATTATTCAGATGTTTCACGTGAAACATTAATTTAAAAATCTCCCCCCGTCCCCTCTTTGCCAAAGAGGGGTAAGCCCCGTTAGAAGGGCTTCGCCCTTCTAACGGGGAAAAAGATTAAATCAGAAAAAAGAAAATAAGAATGGTTATTTGCCGATGCAGAATTGGTCGAAGATGTGGTTGAGAACTTCTTCGGGGGTCGTCTCTCCCACGAGCTCTCCGAGGTTGTCAAGCGCAGAGCGGATTTCAAATGCAATAAATTCGAGGGAAGCCCCCTCTTCCAGCTCTTTCAATGCATCAGAAAGGTTCTCTTTTGTCTTTGATAGGATTGTTTTGTGTCGGATATTGGCCACAACCAAATGCTCAGGAGAGATTCTTATGTCCCGATGAAGCAGAGAAGAGTAGATCGCCTTTTTCAATTCTTCAATACCTTCGCCTCTAAGGGCGGAGGTCTGGACAAGGAGATGGTCTGGAAATCTTTTTTTAGCTTCTTCCAAAGAAATCTTCTGTTTCAGGTCTTTCTTGTTAAGAACGATGACCTTCTTCTTCAAATCTATCTCGCGAAATATGTCTTCATCATCCTCATCAAGCTCCCTGCTTGCATCAATGATCAAGAGGACGAGGTCAGCATCGGCGACTCGCTCTTTCGCCCTCCTGACTCCTTCCTGCTCTATCGAATCCTTAGCCTTTCTCAACCCGGCCGTATCCATTAAGCGGACTGGAATGCCATGGATATTTAAAACCTCTTCAATCACATCCCTCGTTGTACCTGGTATCGGGGTAACGATTGCCCTCTCCTGCTTTAATAGTATATTGAGGAGGCTCGACTTCCCCACATTTGTCTTTCCGGCAATGGCGACCGAAATCCCTTCCTTGAATACCCTTCCCTCCTCATAGGTAGAAATCCATTCTTCCAACTTTTTAATCTTTTTTTTGAGATCCTCCTTCATCTCATTAAGGGGGATCGGATCAATCTCCTCTTCTGGAAAGTCGATATGGACCTCTAAGAGGGAGAGGTGTTCGACAAGCTTCTCTCTAAAAGAAGCCATCTCCCTATAGAGGAGCCCTCTCAATTGCTGGCCTGCTATCTCGAGGCTCTCTCTTGTCTTTGCTTTGATCAGATCAATGACAGCCTCAGCCTGTGTGAGGTCAATTCTGCCGTTAAGAAAGGCCCTCTTTGTGAACTCGCCCGGGAGAGCCATTCTGGCTCCGTGGGTTAATAACAATTCAAGGACCTTCTGGAGGATAAGGTATCCACCATGGCAGTGGATCTCAACGATGTCCTCTCTTGTATAGGTCTTCGGAGCCTTCATCAGAACAACGAGAGCTTCATCAATCGGGCTTCCACTCTCCGGGTCAATGATATCCCCATAATGGAAATGGTGGGAGACAAGGGAAAAAGGAGTTTTTTTCGGTTTAAATAGCTTCTTAGCGATCGCCTCGGCTAAAGGACCGCTCATACGGACGATTCCGATCCCACTCTCTCCAAAAGGAGTAGAGATCGCTGCAATGGTCTCGTCTTCTCTACTTTGAATGGTAATTTCGGAAGAATTTATCATGGCGGGAGCATCGGTTTTGAAGAAAGGGTAGTGGGTTATGGTTACAGCTATGAAGCCCGTTTAGGTTACGGTTAATGTTATGTATAAATATTAAAAGAGGAAAAAAAATAGCCTTTTATCGGCGATACGGGCATCCTCAACCCTTCCCATTTCACCAAACCATTTTTTCAACGGACCTGACTCTTGGGAACAATCCTAATTCTCTTCATCTCCCCTTCCCCAAGGCTTTCTGTAGTTAGGGCAGGATCTTCCTTTAAGGCCAAATGGATGATTCTACGATCATGAGCGTTGAAAGGGCCTATTGTAAGAGGTTTCTGACCTCTTTTAACCCTCTCTCCAAGGCGTACAGCCATGTTCGTTAACGAATTGGCTCTCCTCTCTCTATATTGGTTGATATCGATAAAGACCCTTAAACCTTCCTCGAGTTGTTTATTTACCATCCGATTGAGAAGGAATTGAAGGGCCTCCAGGGTCCTACCGCGTTTTCCGATAAGGATCTCTTCTTTCTCACCTTTGATATCGAGATAGATCGCATCACCCTTAATTGAGACGTTTAACTCTGCCTTCAACCCCATGCCTTTTATGAGTTGGGTCATGAGTTCTCTGGCGACTTCACCTCTCTCTTCGATCAATCAAATCACCTCATCTCTTCTTGTTCATGTAGTATTGATGTGCAATCGATAAGATATTGGTCACCATCCAGTATAAGACCAGACCGGATGGGAAATTGAGAAATAGAAAAGTGAACATGATGGGCATCAGCATAAAAATTCTTGCCTGCGCTGGGTCTGCAGCCGTTGGAGTCATCTTCTGCTGAATGACCATGGTTGCACCCATGATAATGGGTGTTACATAGATGGGATCTTTGGCTGATAGGTCCATGATCCAGAGCACAAATGGAGCATGCCTCATCTCGATTGAATTTTGAAGAGCATTGTAAAGGGCGATAAAGACAGGTATCTGAATCAACATGGGGAGGCAGCCGCTCATCGGGTTGATCTTTCGCCTTTTGTAGAGAAGCATAATCTCTTGCTGAAGCCTCGCCTTATCATTCTTGAACTGTTGTTTGAGACGGTTCATCTCGGGTTGTACCTTCTGCATCTCCTTCATTGACTTCATGCTAATCTGAGTCAATGGGAGAAAGATGATTTTGATCAAGATGCTCAGGATGATAATATCGATTCCGAAATTTTTCGTGACAGTATGGGTCAATTTAAGAAACCAGAGTAGGGGTTCTGCAACGATGGTGAAGAAACCAAAGTCAATCAATGCCTCGGCGCCAACACCCAATTCCTTAAGTTGGTCTGTCACTTTGGGTCCAATATAGATTTTATAGGGTATCTTTGCGCTCTCTTTGGCTTGCAAAGTGAGGGTAGGGTAGGTAAGCTGCGCTTTTAATAGGTTTCTTTCGTACCCTTTGACACTTAAAAGGATATTCTTTTCCTGCGACGTAGGAACCAAGAGTGCTGCAAAATACTCTCCTTCAAAGGCATACCATCCGATTGAACCCTTATCTGACGATTCGAAAGGCTCGATTCTCTTCTTTGGCGCTCCGCAACCGGGTGTACAACCAGAAGCACCCACCCCTCCGAGATCTTTTCTCTCAACCTTCTGATCCTTCAGATAAACGTATTTCAAACCGAAATCCTTATTCTCTTCATCTGCAAATCTCTCAAGCTCGACCCGCCCTATCCATTCCAAGCCGATTTGGGTAGAGATTTCGTTCGAAGTCGTGTTTTGGATCTCGACCTCGAGATCAATAACATTCTTCTCTGAATAAAAAACATATTTCTTTAATAATTTCAATCCATTATCTATCGTCTTCGAAAATATTATCTCACCTTTTTCGCCTTTTTTGAGTAATCCGATCCTCTCTTTATCCACCTCCCATCCTTCACCATCTGTCGCTTGCTGGATGTGAAGTCCTAAGGGTAACCCTTCCTCCTCCTTTGTATTAACAATATCGAGGAGTTCTGGCTTTTTAGTCTCTTGAGCTTTGCTCCCAAATAGGTTCTGGAAGAACTGTTTCAGTTTGATGGTGATGACAGACTCTTCAACCCTGTTCTCATAATGTTTGAGTTTAAATTGCTTTAACCTTGCGTTTTCATTAGTAAAAACTGCTAAATAATTTTGGGTTTCAACAGAGATCTCTTTCTTTGGAACAACCCTCGGCTTGGATAGAGGTTTTGCCTCTTTTGGGGGTTTAATATCCTTCTTCTCTGCCGAAACAACCTCTTCCTTCTTTACCTCTTTTACCTCCTTTTGGGGCTGTTCAACTGGGGAAGGAGGGAAAAAATGGGACTGGATAATTCCCCAGAAGAAGATAACAAGAAAGGTCAATACAATTGCTAATAAAGCCCTTTTATCCATCATGATACTGCTTCTTCCTTCCTAATCATTTTTTGTGATTTCTGGAACTGGATCGTATCCACCTGGGTGGAGAGGATGGCATCTTAATACCCTTTTTATGGATAACCAAATCCCCTCGACTGCTCCGAAACGCTCGATCGACTCTAAAGCATATGAGGAACAGGTGGGAGAAAAACGACAGCATGGCCCAAAGAAGAGAGAGAGGGTCTGTTGATAGATGCAGACCAACAGGATCAGTACCCGTTTTAAAATCTTATGAATCGTTCTCTCTCTCATATCAAAACCTTCTTCAATTCCGCCTCCACTTGCTTATAATGATCGATGAGGACCCCCTTTTTTATGAGGATGATCATGTCCAATGGTCCTTTGATTTGATCTTTGTGGAGGCGAAAGAATTCACGTAGATACCGTTTCATTCGATTTCGGAAACTTGTTGGACCGATCTCCTTCTTTGCCACGATACCCAGTCGGTGATACCCTTTCCCGTTTTCCATGAGAAAAAGGATGAAGTGCTCTGTGGCGAGTTTTCTGCCTGACCTCATCACCCTTCGGAAGTCCTGGGGAAGGGCGATCCTCTCCTTCTTAGTGAACCTGAACGTTCCCTTCACTAAACGGTCAGCCTTTTTCTTCCCTTGGCTCTTCGTCGTTTGAGGACATTACGGCCGCCGCGGGTAGACATCCTCTCTAAAAACCCATGGGTTCTTTTTCGTCTGATATTGCTTGGCTGGTAAGTTCTTTTCATCGAGACTCTCTTTTTTTGGCGTCTTATTTTTTGAAATAATTAAACTTTTTGAGTTAACCATATTTCTTCTGAAAAGTCAAGACCGATTCGAATTTCTGTTGACAGATGAGGTTTAATTATATTAAATTTTTCAATAAAATTCGTCTATTATTTTAGGGTCAACTATGAATGAATATCAGATTGCCATTCCTGTCAATATCGAAGATGAGATGAAGAAGTCCTATATGGACTATGCGATGAGCGTCATCATCGGTCGGGCCTTGCCGGATGTGCGTGACGGTCTCAAGCCGGTTCACCGCCGCATCCTCTATGCCATGAACGAGTTGAATAATGACTGGGATAAACCATATAAAAAGTCCGCTCGAATCGTCGGTGATGTCATTGGTAAGTACCATCCCCATGGAGATATGGCGGTCTACGACTCAATCGTGAGGATGGCCCAGGACTTCTCGCTTCGTTATACTCTAATTGACGGTCAGGGAAACTTCGGTTCGGTCGACGGAGACCCTCCGGCAGCCATGCGATATACGGAGATCCGGATGGCCAAACTGGCGGGCGAACTCCTGGCTGACATTGATAAAGAGACCGTTGATTTTGTTCCGAACTATGACGAATCGCTCCTTGAACCTTCTGTTCTGCCTGCCAAATTTCCCAATCTCATCGTCAATGGCTCCTCGGGTATTGCAGTGGGAATGGCCACCAATATTCCTCCCCACAACTTGATCGAAACCATCAACGGGTTGATCGCTCTCATTGACAATCCAGAAATTTCCACTGAGGAGTTGATGGCCCATATCCCAGGCCCTGATTTTCCAACGGGCGGTTTCATCTATGGGAAAGAGGGCATCCGAGCGGCCTATGAGACGGGCAAAGGCGTGATTCAGCTCCGTGCCAGGGCCATCATCGAGAGGGACAAGAAGGGAGAGAGGGAGAGCATCGTGATTACGGAGCTTCCCTACCAAACGAATAAAGCAAAACTGATCGAGCGGATTGCTGAGTTGGTTCAGGAGAAGGTAATCGAGGGTATTTCCACTGTCCGGGATGAGTCCGACCGTGAGGGCATGCGTGTAGTGATTGAATTGAAGCGCAACGAAGTGCCTGAGGTCATCCTCAATCAACTCTATAAGAATACTCAGATGCAGACTTCCTTTGGCATTATCCTCTTAGCCATCCACCATAATCAACCCAAACTGCTCTCCCTCAAAGAGATGCTCCATCTCTTTCTTCAGCACCGTAAAGAGGTGGTGACCCGCAGATCGCTCTTCGATTTGAAGAAGGCAGAGGCAAGGGCCCATATCCTTGAAGGTCTTAAAAAAGCCATCGATAAGATTGATGCGGTCATCGCCACAATCCGGGCCTCCAAAACTCCAAAGGAGGCCAAAGAGCGGTTGGTGGAGCGCTTCGCTTTTTCTGAAGAGCAGGCTCAGGCCATCCTCGACATGCGTTTACAACGCCTCACCAACCTGGAGCAGCGAAAGATCGTCGAAGAGTATGAGGAGACCATCAAGCTGATCAATCGCCTTAAAGATATTCTGGCCAGCGAGCGACTGATGCTCAATGTGATTAAGGAGGAGCTCAGCTCGATCCGAGACACCTATGGAGATGAACGACGTACGGAGATCGTCGAGACGGCTCCAGAGATCAAAATTGAAGACCTGATCGCTGAAGAGGATATGGTCGTCACGATCACCCATACCGGCTATATCAAGAGAAACCCCATCAGCCTCTACCGGAGTCAGCATCGCGGCGGAAAAGGGAAGGTCGGGATCAATGTGAAAGAAGAGGATTTTGTCGAAGATCTCTTCATCGCCTCTACCCATGATTATCTCCTCTTCTTCACTGATGCTGGAAAGATCTACTGGAAGAAGGTCCATGAGATCCCCCAGGCTGGACGTATGACTCGTGGAAAGGCCATTATCAACCTACTCAATCTCGGCCCTGAGGAGAAGGTGACGACGATCCTCTCGCTCAAAGATTTTTCACCCGGAAGGTTCATCACCTTCGTCACGAAAAGAGGTACGATCAAGAAGACCGCACTCGAAGCTTATAGTAATCCCCGATCTGGAGGCATCATTGCGCTCGGCCTGGATGAAGGAGACGAACTCATCTCTACAAAATTGACCGATGGTGAGCGCTTTCTCTTCATCGGTACGAAGATGGGCAAAGCCATCCACTTTCCTGAGAATCAGGTCCGGGAGATGGGTCGCACTGCCCATGGCATCCGCGGGATCCGACTGGCTAAAGGCGATGAGGTGGTCGGTATGGAGGTCGTTCTCCCTCACACCTCCCTGTTGACCGTCTCTGAGAATGGTTATGGGAAGCGATCGCAAGCATCGGAATACCGCATTCAGAATCGTGGAGGGTCAGGCATCTTCACGGTGAAGCGGACCAAGAAGACAGGTGATGTGGTTGGCGTGAAGTCCATTACGGATGAGGATGAGTTGATGATCATCTCCAATAAGGGAAAGATCATCCGTTTGAGAGCGGCCGATATTCCTGTCCAGGGACGAAGTACCCAGGGCGTGAGGTTGATCACGCTCGAAGAAGGGGAGCGCGTTGTGGCTGTAGCCAAGTTGGCTGAAAAGGAGTGAGAAGATTCGTTCAAAAAAAATACTTGAAATTTTTTTTAAATGGGGTTATTGGTATACTGGTTTGATTAAAAAATTTTAATCCTCTAATCATATCCCCTCAATCTCTTTTTAATTCACTTATCCACATTTGTGGAAATATTGTGAAAAGAGTTTGGTAACCTTTTGAAAATGAATAAGTTCTTCTATTTTGGTCTGGTCTGTCCATTCCATCTGTCTTATCCATGTCATCACTGGCACGCCCAAGGTCTTGTCCATGGAAGATCTCTGGTCTAAAGTGACCGATTCTCTAAAGGAGAAGATTGGTCCGCAAAATTTCGATATTTGGATCAAACCCATTCAACTTCTTTCGGTGGATGGAGAGAAGGTAGAAATGGAGGTTCCGAACCGTTTCTTCCGGGAATGGATCAATGAGCATTATTCCAGCCAAATCAGAGAGGCCTTCTTTCTTCTGACACAGAAACCTTTTCATCTCCAATTTAAAATTAGAAACGATCCTACAAAGCGTGGAGAGGTTGGAAAGAATGCCATCGTCTCTTCTCAGGATAATTCCGCCTCACCTGGGCTCTCCCAGGTTCGGCCACCATTTAATACGAAATATACCTTTGATAATTTTGTTGTTGGAGCGAGTAACCAGTTCGCCAATGCCGCCTGTCTTGCGGTAGCCAACCAGCCTGCTAAGAATTACAACCCTCTCTTCATCTATGGAGGCGTGGGTTTAGGAAAGACACACCTTCTTCATGCAATCGGAAACCACATCTTCCAGCATCACATTCTTCCTGATGTGAAAAAGGTCTTTTATACTTCAGCAGAGGAATTTACCAATGAGATGATCAACTCGATCCGTTTTGAGAAGATGGAGGAGTTCAGAAATAAATATCGAAGGATGGATATCCTACTGATTGACGACATCCAGTTCATTGCCGGAAAGGAGAGAACACAGGCTGAATTCTTCCACACTTTTAACTCCCTCTATGAGTCAAGAAAACAGATTGTTGTCACGAGCGACAAATTTCCAAAGGATATTCCCAATTTTGAGGAGCGTCTGCGTTCACGATTTGAGTGGGGATTGATCGCCGACATTCAACCTCCGGATATTGAGACGAAGGTAGCCATTCTCAGAAAGAAAGCTGAAAATGAAAATATTCATCTTCCCAATGACGTGGCCTTCTTCTTAGCTTCTCAGATCGATTCAAATATCCGGATGTTGGAAGGTTGTCTCATTCGGATTGGGGCCTTTGCCTCTCTATCCCAGACACCGATTGACCTCAATTTGGCCAAAGAAGTTCTAAAGAATATTATTAAACCCAAGGAAGAACTGATCTCAATAGAGGTGGTGCAAAAGGTTGTTGCGAACCATTTCAATATTAAAATTTCAGATTTCAAGGTAAAACGAAAGAATAAGGGTTTTGTCATCCCCCGTCAGATTGCTATCTATCTCTCTCGAAAACTGACCAATGCCTCTTTAGTGGAAATCGGAGAAAAATTTGGAGGTAAAGACCATTCCACGGTGCTCCACTCTATTAAAAAAGTGGAGGAGCGAATGTTGAGCGACCCATCCTTGAAGGATATGATTGAGAACTTAAAAACTCGTATTAAGTCATAAATGAAGTTTAAAGATTGTGTAAAAAGGAGGTTTTTTAAGAAGAGAGATTTAATTCTTAAATATTTCTTTTTATTCTTCATATGAAATTCCATATTAAAGCATCTATTCTATCCATAATTTACTCTCTTTTTCCTCAATTCCACAGAGATAGAAGATTATGAATTAATATTTAAATAGATTTAACATCATAGGAGGAAAAGATGGCCTACTTTGAAATCGAGAAGAGAGAGCTCTTAAAAGGATTAGGACTCATGCAAGGAATCGCAGGAAGAAAGACAACCCTTCCCATTCTCTCCCACATCTATATGGAGTGGAAGAGAAATTCACTCTTTCTAACTGGAACTGATCTTGAAACAGGGATTCAGGAAGAATTGAGCGCTCAGGTTCAAGAGGAAGGGAAAGCCTCTATCTCCTCAAAAAAGATATATGAGATCGTTCGAGAATTACCCGAACAGCCAATCCAGATTCAAAAGAAGGAGAATCACTGGATCTACCTAAAATGTGGAAAATCGGTCTTCAATATTGCTGGGCTCGATCCAGAAGAATTTCCATCTCTACCCACTTGGCAGGAGAAGTTATTTACCAAAATCCCAACACAGATCGTTAAGGAAATGATTGAGAAGACCTTCTTTGCCGCCTCCAACGAAGAATCACGATATCACCTAAATGGAATTTTTTTTACACAACAGAAGATATCAGGAAAAGATTCAATCCGTATGGTCGCAACAGATGGACATCGTCTCTCTCTTATGGAAAGAGAAACACAGGTGGTCAAAGGGATTGAAAAAGGGGTTATTCTTCCTAAAAAGGGGATTTTAGAGTTAAGAAAGTTATTGGGAGATAAAGAGGGGAACGAGGAGATGGGCGTCTATTGTAATAGCACCCATGCCTTCTTTAAGGTAGGGAAATCTTTGATGATCATCCGTTTGATTGAGGGGGAATTCCCCGAATATGAACAGGTCATACCAAAGAATAATGATAAGCGGTTGAAGGTTGAAAAAGAGATGATTTATGGATCTCTAAGAAGGGTTGCCACCATGGTGAGTGAAAGGGCAGAAGGGATTAAACTCAACTTAAAGAAGAGTTCGATGGAACTCAGCTCTTACCATCAAGATTATGGGGATGCCAGGGAAGAGGTAGATATTCAATATGAAGGGCCTCCGATTGAGATCGGTTTCAATGCCAGGTATTTAATGGAAGCCATCCAATCGATTGATACTGAAGATATCCAGATGGAGTTGAAAGATGAAGGAAGCCCTGGTGTCATAAGACCGACTTCTTTTGAGACCCCTTCCCAACAAATCTGCATTATTATGCCGATGAGAATGTAAAACCATCGTTCCATAGGAATGATCAACCTTAGCCCAAGGAGAATGAATGAAGGAGATATCTGATCTCTATACTGCAGAACAGATCAAGGTCTTAGAGGGCCTCTCTGGCGTTCGGAAAAGGCCTGCCATGTATATTGGTAATACCGGTGTAGAAGGTCTTCACCACCTCGTCCACGAACTGGTGGATAACAGTATTGATGAGGCTTTGGCCGGCTATTGTGACAAGATTGAGGTGATCATCCATATCGATCAGAGCGTGACGGTCCGTGATAATGGTCGGGGAATCCCTGTCGATCTCCACGAGAAGGAGAAAAGGCCAGCCGTCGAAGTGGTCATGACCAAACTTCACTCGGGAGGAAAGTTTGATAATCGGAGTTACAAAATTTCCGGAGGCCTTCATGGAGTAGGCCTCTCCGTGGTCAATGCCCTTTCAGAATATATCGACCTCGAGATCCGGAGAGATGGAAAGGTTTATCACCAGGTTTATGAAAGAGGAGAGGCCAAGACAAAGCTGGAGATCACTGGCAAGACGAAACATACGGGGACTCAGGTCCGATTTAAAGCCGATGCTGAAATTTTTGAAACGATCCAGTTCAGCTTCGACCTCCTTTCTCAGAGGTTGAGAGAACTCGCTTTCTTGAATAAGGGGTTGTCCATCAGCATCGAAGACGAGCGAACAGGGAAGCGACACGATTTCTACTATAAGGGCGGCATCCTCTCCTTTATTGAATTTCTCAATAAGAATAAGAATGTGATCCACCCCAAACCGGTCTATATCCAGGGGGTGAAGAACGGAATAGAGGTCGAGATTGCCTTCCAGTATAACGATGGATATACGGAGAATCTCTTCTCTTTTGCTAACAACATTAATACCCATGAGGGAGGGACCCACCTCATCGGATTCAAAACCGCCCTGACCCGAACGATCAACCAGTATGCGACCAGTGCCAATCTGCTCAAAGGGATCAAAGAGAACATCACAGGCGATGACACGCGTGAAGGACTGGCTGGCGTGATCAGCGTGAAGATTCCAGAGCCACAGTTTGAAGGACAGACCAAGACCAAACTGGGAAACAGTGAAGTGAAGGGACTGGTTGAGGCTTTAGTGAATGAAAAATTGGGAAGCTTCTTTGAAGAGAACCCTTCCTTAGCCAAGAAGATTATCACCAAGGTGATCGATGCCGCCCGGGCAAGGGAGGCAGCTCGAAGGGCACGGGAGTTGAGTCGGAGAAAGGGCGCTTTAGAGGCCGATTCGCTTCCTGGAAAGCTTGCCGACTGTCAAGAGAAAGATCCTGCACGAAGCGAGATCTTCATCGTTGAGGGAGATTCAGCAGGTGGATCAGCCAAACAGGGTCGGGATCGCACCACACAGGCCATCCTTCCCATCAAGGGGAAGATTCTCAATGTGGAGAAGGCAAGATTCGACAAGATGTTGGCCAACGAGGAGATCCGGATTCTCATCTCTGCCTTGGGCGCAGGGATCGGGAAGGAGGACTACGATATCCATCGCATCCGATACCATCGCATCATCATCATGAGCGACGCAGACGTGGATGGTTCGCATATCCGTACCCTGCTCCTCACTTTCTTCTATCGCCAGATGCCTGAGGTGATTGAGAAGGGATATCTCTATATTGCCCAGCCACCTCTGTTCAAGGTGGCTGAGGGAAAGAATGAGATCTATCTGAAGAATGAGGAGGAGTTTAACCGCTATCTGATGAACCGCGCGATTGCCAAGAGCGAAGTGGCGGTGGAGAAGACGAAGAAGAAGCTGGCCGAGAAGCGGCTGGCCCAGCTGTTGGATAAGATCTACCTGTTTCATGACCTGAGCCAGAGACTCCAGAAGAAAGGGATTCCCCGATCCCTTCTCCATTTCCTTCTTGAGCAGGAGGTCAAGAGCAAAGCGATCTTTGAGGAGAAGGGAAAGATTGCGGATCTCCAGAAGCGTTTGAGAAAGATCGGGTTTGAAGTCTTCGATCTTTACCGAGATGAGGAGTATGATCTCTATGGCTTTGAGGTCCAGGAGTCGAACGGAGGGAAGAGTCTTCGCTGCAGGGTTCATTGGGATCTCATCGCCTCGGTCGAATATCGAAACCTCTTCCAGGCCTATCAAGAGATCCAGGAGATGGCGCCACCTCCCTACATCCTGGTCGAGAAGGGAAGGCAGGTGAGAATTGAGAAGATGGAAGACCTCCTTGAATCACTCAGCCACTTGGGAAGAGAGGGTCTTTCCATCCAAAGATATAAAGGTTTAGGAGAGATGAATCCGGAACAGCTCTGGGAGACGACGATGAACCCGGAGAAACGGACCCTCCTCAAGGTGAGGGTGGAGGATGCCATCGAGGCGGACGAAACCTTCAGCATCTTGATGGGTGACGAGGTGGAACAGCGGCGCCACTTCATCGAAGAGAATGCACTCTTTGTCAGACGCCTCGACATTTAATGAGAACGCCAGGGTTTCATCTAAAGGTAACGGTGACGATACCCGTATCGTCATTCGGTAACGTTTATCGGCTTAAGAATTTGACGTAACCGTCCGACTCTAAACGAAACGGGTTCGCAGCCGTAACCCTAAACATCGAAAAGCCAAAGGAGAGGGATGCTCATCGTTGGAGTCACGGGAGGTGTCGGAAGCGGAAAGACAACCGTCTCCAGAATATTTGAGAAGGAAGGGGCCTACCTCATTGACGCTGATCAGATTGCCAGAGAACTGGTTGAACCTCTTCGGCCTTCCTGGAGAGAGATTATTCGCCTCTTTGGTAAGGAGATACTGAATCAAGATAAGACGATTGACCGCAAGAGCTTAGCAGAGAAAGCCTTTGCCGATCCCGAACAGAGAAGATTGTTAAACCAGATCCTTCATCCCCGGATCAAGAGAGAGTTGGTTAAGAGGGTGAGAGCCATTGGACGAAAAGACCCTCATGCCATTGTCATCTTCGATGCTCCCCTGCTCGTTGAGACAGGGTTTCATCAGGAGATGGACAAGGTCGTTGTCGTGACCTCAACAAAGTTCCAACAGATCGCAAGGCTTAAGAAGAGGTCTGGTATGAGCGAGACGGAGACTCGAAGAATCATTGCCAGCCAGCTGGCCCTTGAGGAGAAGATAAAGGTTGCAGACTACATCGTTCGAAATGAAGGCTCTATCCAGAAGACACGGAGAGAGGCAAGAGAGATATTCCAAGAGCTCATGAAGATTAACTTACAGAAGATCAAACGATAAGAGTTAACCCCGTTAGAAAGTCATCGACTTTCCAACGGTGGGTCCAATGAGGAGGGTAGAAGAAGGACTATGAATATCAAAGACTTGAAGAAGAAGAAGATCAATGAATTAACGAAGATCGCCAGAGATCTCAATGTCGAGGGCGCATCCGGGATGAGGAAGCAGGACCTTATCTTTGCCATCCTTCAGGCCCAGACGGAGAAGAATGGTCTGATCTTTGGTGAGGGGGTGCTGGAGATCCTACCGGATGGATTTGGATTCCTGAGGGCACCCGATTACAACTATCTGCCAGGACCGGACGATATCTATATCTCCCCTTCACAGATACGGCGATTCAATCTCCGAACCGGTGATACCGTATCAGGACAGATCCGTCCACCCAAAGACACCGAACGCTATTTCGCCATGTTAAAAGTGGAGATGGTCAACTATGAAGATCCAGAGGTTGCACGGGACAAGATTCTCTTCGATAACCTGACGCCCCTCTATCCCAATGAGAAGATCTCCCTTGAGCTGGATGGGGAAAGAAACAACTACTCTGCCCGAGTGATGGATCTGCTCACTCCGATCGGCAAAGGACAGAGAGGCCTTATCGTGGCGGCTCCGCGAACAGGCAAGACCATGCTCCTGCAGACGATTGCCCACAGCATCACGAAGAATCATAAGGAGATCAATCTCATCGTATTGCTCATTGACGAGAGGCCTGAAGAGGTGACGGATATGGAACGTTCTGTGGATGCGGAGGTCATTAGCTCCACCTTCGACGAACCAGCCCAGCGTCATGTCCAGGTGGCAGAGATGGTGATCGAGAAGGCGAAACGGCTGGTTGAGCATCAGAAGGATGTGGTGATCCTTCTGGATAGCATCACCCGATTAGCCAGGGCTTATAATACGGTCGTGCCTCCGAGTGGCAAGGTCCTTTCAGGAGGGATCGATGCCAATGCCCTCCAGAAACCCAAGCGGTTCTTCGGTGCAGCCAGAAATATCGAAGAGGGAGGGAGCCTCACCATTATTGGCACGGCCTTGATCGATACCGGCAGTAGGATGGATGAGGTGATCTTTGAGGAGTTTAAGGGAACCGGAAACATGGAGATCCATCTCGATCGACGATTGGTGGACCGCAGGGTCTTTCCATCCATTGATATTCAGCGGTCTGGCACGAGAAAGGAAGAGCTTCTATTAGAGATCAATGATCTGAATCGGATTTGGCTCCTGAGAAAGGTACTTCAGCCGATGAACTCTGTGGACAGCATGGAGTTCCTTCTCGAGAAGATGCATGCCACCAAGAACAATCGGGAATTTCTCGATTCGATGAACCAGTAGCTTCGTCAGATTATTGACCCAACCCAAAGCCAATTTAATAACCTCTTGAAAATTTGAGGAAAATCAGTAAAATGGATGTGGAGGCAAAAGAGATGAAAAAGGATATTCACCCTAAGGTCTATGATGCGGTGATCAAATGCGCCTGCGGAGCAACCCTCGAGACAAAGAGTGTGCAGAAGGAGATTCATGTTGAAATCTGTTCGAATTGCCACCCTTTCTTCACGGGCAAACAGAAATTTGTGGACTCCGCAGGACGGATCGAACGGTTTAAGAAGAAGTACGGAGAGAAGATTGAAAAGACAGAATGAGTCAGAGTGGTTTTTCTTACCCCTTTTGGAAACTCGGCATCCGATACACCATAAAATACCCAGAGGTTCTCACACCCTCACCCCCTACCACCTCTTAAAGTCGGGAATACTGCATTAGTTTATCTGGAGGCGTCTAATGCGATTAAGGAGACCAAACCCTTCCTGGGGACGTTCTCTGAGGAACTGGTTTATACCCAAAAAGGTGGGTGGGCCAATGCGCGTCGGTGGCCAGGCTGTGATCGAAGGGGTGATGATGCGGTCTCCACACGCCATGGCAATCGCTGTGCGTAAACCCGATGGCGAGATCGTGGTGAAGAGGGAAGGATTGAACTTCTTCTCAGAGAAGAGTCACTTATTTAAGTTTCCTCTGATGAGAGGGGTCATTGCACTCATCGGAGCCCTGGCACTGGGCATACGAGCGCTCCATTTTTCTGCAAACCAGGCCCTTCCCGAAGAGGAGGGTAAGAAGGAGATCGGTTCCTGGACAATGGGCCTCACCTTTGGGCTGGCCCTCTCATTTGGGATTTTTCTCTTCTTTCTCGTCCCTCTCTTTATGACAAAGGGATTAAAGTGGTTCTTTCCAATCTTAGCCACGAGCGGATTGCTCTTCAATCTCATCGATGGCCTCATCCGGCTGGCCATCTTTTTAGCCTATATTCGGGCCATCTCCTTTTTCAAAGAGATTGAGCGGGTCTTTCAATATCATGGCGCTGAACATAAGTCGATCTTTGCCTTTGAGGCAGGTGAGCCATTAAATGTCGAAAGGGTGAAGGGTTACGGTTACCTCCATCCGAGATGTGGGACGAACTTTCTCCTCATCGTCATGGTGGTCTCCATTCTGGTCTTTGCCCTCATTCCTCACCACCTCCCATTTGGATATAAGGTGGCTTCGAGGGTTGTCTTTATTCCCTTGATTGCGGGACTCTCCTATGAGATCATCCGGCTTGCCGATCGGAAAAGAGATCGAAGAGGGGCCCGCTTGATCATCCAACCAGGACTTTGGCTCCAAAGGCTTACAGCAAGGGAGCCGACCGAGCCCCAGATCGAAGTAGCTTTGGTCGCGCTTCAAGAAGTCTTAAAGATGGAGAGAAGGTCCGTAAAGGAGTAACAGCGATGTTTGAAAGATTAGAAGAGGTGGAGCGTCGCTATGATATGCTCTCTCACCTTCTCACCCAGCCTGAAGTTATAAACAATCAGACGGAACTTCAGAGGTTGGCCAAAGAGTATTCCGAGCTGGGAAGGGTGGTCGATCTCTATCGGAAGCTCAAGAGAGTGGAAGAGGAGATCCGTGAAAATCGCCGGCTTTTGAGCGATGATGAAGATGAAGAGATGAAGGGACTCGCCAAAGAGGAACTTCAACACCTTACCCGTGAAAAGGAGAAGACCGAAGAGGAACTTCGAATAGCCCTTCTTCCAAAAGACCCAAACGATGAGAAGAATATCTTCCTTGAGATCCGAGCAGGAACTGGAGGAGATGAGGCCGGACTCTTTGCGGCAGACCTTTTCCGGATGTATGGAAAGTATGCCGAGAAGAACCGATGGCGGGTTGAGGTGATGAGCCGAAGCTTTACGGGTGTTGGTGGGTTTAAAGAGGTGATCGCCCTGATCGAGGGAAAGGGGGTTTACAGCCGATTGAAGTACGAAAGCGGTGTCCACCGAGTTCAAAGGGTTCCCGTGACCGAATCCCAGGGACGAATTCATACCTCAACCGTTACCGTTGCCATTCTTCCTGAGGCAGAGGAGGTGGAGGTGGAGATCGATCCAAATGATCTACGAGTCGACATCTTCCGCTCCTCAGGGCCAGGGGGCCAGAGTGTCAATACCACAGACTCTGCTGTTCGGATTACCCATCTGCCCACCAACATGGTGGTCACCTGTCAGGACGAAAAGTCCCAGCATAAGAATAAGGCAAAAGCCCTGAAGATCTTGAGAGCCAGGTTGCTCGATCATGCCAGGCAGGAGAAGGAGAGGGAGATCTCCGAAAAGCGAAGAAATCAGGTGGGCACGGGAGAACGGAGTGAACGTATTCGGACCTATAACTTTCCACAGGGAAGGGTGACGGATCACAGGATTGGCCTAACCCTTTACCGATTAAGTGAGGTGTTGGACGGTGAGATGGATGAGATCATCGATGCCCTGACCACTCACTATCAGGCAGAAGCGCTCAAAGGATAAGGGTTTAATTTTTTTTGTCTAACCGTCTCATCGTCATATCGTCAAAGACTAAAGACTATAAGACTAAGCGACTTGCGATTTGAGTTGATGATGACAGTCCTGGAAGCACTCAACTGGGCCTCCGATTATTTAAGAGAACAAGGGATCGAGAATCCCCGTCTCAATGCCGAGCTTTTGCTTGCATCTTCAATGCAGATCAGTCGTGAAGGACTCTATATTTGTCTCCAAGATCCATTGATGGAGGATAAAAGAGAGAGGCTTGAAGGTCTTGTTCTGAGGAGAGGTTCTGGAGAGCCGCTTCAATATATCTTAGGCCATCAGGAGTTCTGGTCCATTAAGCTTAAGGTGGATCCACGTGTCCTCATCCCAAGACCGGAGACAGAACATCTGGTTGAGGAGGCTCTCTCAATCCTCACAAATATTTCTTCCAAAAAAATTCCCACTGTTTTAGAATTGGGGACAGGAAGTGGAGCCATTGCCATCGCCCTGGCAAGGGAGGTTGAAAAAATTTCTATGGTCGCTACGGACCTCTCAGAGGAAGCGCTCAGAGTGGCCAAGGAGAACTCAAAAGAGGCAGGCGTGGCCCCTAAGATCCAGTTTGTCAGAGGGGATCTCCTCCATCCTTTCTGCCGCAGAGAGATTTTTGACCTAATCCTTTCTAATCCTCCCTATCTTTCAGTTGCGGATTTGAGAGGGCTGGCCAGAGAGGTCAAAGATCACGAACCCATGATCGCCATTGATGGAGGAGAGGATGGTCTGGACGTCTACCGAAAGTTGATTGACCAAGTCCCTTCCTATTTGAAAAGGGAAGGGTGGCTCCTTTTGGAGGTTGGAAGCAGCCAAGCAGGCCATGTCTCTGAGATGATCGAGGCAGAGGGATTTTTTCAAAAGCCTCAACGGGTAAAGGACCTTTCAGGGATTGAGAGGGTCGTCAAGGCACAGCGAAGGGAATGACCAGTAACCAAATTCCAATCAAATTTTTAAAATCTTTTGGTTATTGGGAATTGGAGCTTATTGGGTGATAGGGATTTTGAACGGAGTGTTTGATGGATAAGATCGTGATTCGGGGTGGGGAGCGATTGATCGGAGAGGCGGGTGTGAGTGGTTCTAAAAATGCATCCCTTCCCATCTTTGCCGCCTCTCTTCTGACCGAAGGAGAGAATCTCTTACACAATGTCCCCCGACTGCAGGATATCCAGACCATCTCAAAAGTTCTTAAGAACCTCGGAGTGAAAGTCCACGGCGAGGGTAACACCTATCGTATCGATGCAACAGAGGTGACGAACGAGGAGGCCCCTTACGATCTGGTCAAGACGATGAGGGCTTCCATTCTGGTTCTGGGTCCGCTGATCGCACGATTAGGAAAGGCAAGAGTCTCTCTTCCAGGAGGATGTGCCATTGGCGCAAGACCGATCAACCTTCATCTCATGGGGCTTGAGGCCATGGGAGCGAAGATCGAACTCCGAAGCGGTTATGTGGAAGCTAAGGCAGACCGGTTAAAAGGAGCCACGATCTCTTTTGACACAGCCACCGTAACTGGAACCGAGAACCTGATGATGGCAGCCACGCTGGCCAAGGGAAAGTCGGTCTTACAGAATGCTGCCATGGAACCCGAGGTGTCTGATCTGGCCAACGTCCTAAAGAAGATGGGTGCCAAGATTGAGGGGGTAGGAACGAGCCTGATCGAAATCGAAGGGGTGGAGTCGCTTCATCCGACAGAGCATACGGTGATCCCCGATCGGATTGAGGCTGGAACCCTGATGATAGCAGCCGGGCTGACGCGAGGTAATATCAAACTTCTGAAATGTCCTTTTCGTCATATGGAGACGGTCATCCTTAAACTGAGAGAGACAGGCATGGAGATCGAACCCGAAGGAGAAGGGGTGAGAGTGGTAGGAACCCGAAGGATTCGGAGCGTGGACGTGAAGACACAGCCCTATCCTGGATTTCCAACAGATATGCAAGCCCAATTCATGACCTTGATGTCTCTTGCCAGAGGGCTGAGCATTATCACGGAGACGATCTTTGAGAACCGTTTCATCCATGTGAACGAGCTCCAGAGAATGGGGGCTGATATTCGAATTCAGGGGAACACCGCCATTATCCAGGGTGTGGAGAGTTTGAGCGGAGCAAAGGTGATGGCCAGTGATCTCAGGGCAAGCGCCTCGCTCATCCTGGCTGGTCTGGCTGCAGACGGTGTGACAGAGGTTTCGAGAGTCTACCACCTGGATCGAGGCTATGAGGGGCTTGAGAAGAAATTAGCAGGGCTGGGGGCCAATATTAGAAGGGTGAAAGAAGAAGGCTGAGATTTCAGAAGGCGACATGCTGAAAGGTCCTTGAATGAAGATTCTTAAGATTGGTGAAAAGGGTTTTAAGCAATATCTTTTGGGTATGGAGAGACGTATTGTCGAAGATCCTTCACGGCTTGAAGCAGACGTACGATCCATTCTGAGGGATGTGAGAAAGAGAGGAGATGAAGCCCTTCTTCACTATACAGAACGTTTCGACCAGATTCGACTCCTCCCTTCTCAACTCGAGTTGAAGAAAGAGGAGATCAAAGAGGCACATAAGAAGATGCCCACCGATTTCTTAGAGACTTTAAAGAAGGCCAGCCATCGCATCCGCAGGTTTCACCGGATGACAAAGGGAAGAAGGGGAGTCGAATCGATCGAAAAGGGAATCAGGATCGAACAGGTGGTGAAACCTCTGGCACGAGTAGGGATCTACGTCCCCGGAGGAAAGGCATCTTATCCGTCCACTGTTTTGATGGCTGCCATTCCAGCAAGAGTGGCAGGCGTCGAGGAGATCATCATCACCACACCTCCCCAGCCAGAAGGAATCAGCCCAGCGGTCCTGGTTGCGGCTGACCTGGCAGGTGTGGATCGAATCTTTTGTGTTGGAGGCGTTCAAGCGATTGGCGCATTAGCCTATGGCACTGAATCGATTCCCAAGGTGGATAAGATCGTTGGTCCAGGCAATCGTTATGTGGCCATTGCCAAGAGACTGGTTTACGGCACTGTAGATTTGGATATGGTCGCTGGACCAAGCGAGATTGTGATTATCTCAGATGAGTATACGCCTCCAGCCTATGTGGCGGCTGATCTGATCTCCCAGGCAGAACATGATGAGAGGGCACTCCCCGTCCTGATCACAACCTCCGAGGACTTTGCTAAGAGAGCAAAGGCCGAGCTTGAGAAGCAGCTCATCGCTCTGGGGCGGGAGAAGATTGCACGAAAAAGCCTCATCCAGAGAGGAGCCATCCTCGTTGTCAACAATCTCGATCAAGCCATGGAGCTTGCAAACCGGATTGCCCCTGAACATCTTGAGCTTTGCGTGAAACATCCCAAACGTTTGGCAAAATCTTTGAAACATGCGGGAGCCGTCTTTCTTGGCATTCATACTCCTGAGGCGATTGGGGACTATCTAGCAGGGCCCAACCACATCTTGCCTACTGCAGGAACGGCACGGTATGCATCGGCTTTGGCCGTGGAAGACTTCCAAAAAAAGATAAATCTGATGGAATTTAACGAAGAAGCCCTGAGACGCTTTGAAGCAGATGTGAAGCGGTTTACCGAATGGGAGGGGCTGGAAGGACACTATCGTTCCGTGGAAATAAGGATGAAGTGATCTTGTTGGGGACAGGGTTCGGAAAGGGACCCCTTGGGAGATAAGAATAAGATTGTACCTAAAAATGCGATCGCATTTTTAGGTACAATTTCATTGATTGGTGATCTTTCAAAATGGAGAGCGATGATGAAGAGACATCGGAAGGCAGAGGTGAGGCGAAAGACGAAAGAGACAGATATTCTTCTTAAGATTGATCTGGATGGGTCTGGAAGACATTCGATCCAAACCGGAATTCCTTTCTTCGATCATATGCTCAGCTTACTTAGCCACCACGGTCGGATGGACCTCTTGATCAAAGCCAAAGGCGATATCGGCGTGGATGCCCATCACACGGTCGAGGATGTCGGGATCTGTTTGGGAGATGGCATCCGAAAGGCATTGGGAGAGGCAAAAGGGATTTGGCGATATGGCTTGGGTTTGATTCCGATGGATGAGACGCTTGCCTCTGTCACTTTGGACCTTTCGATGAGACCTTGCCTCGTCTATCATATGAAACTGAAGCGATCGAAGATCGGAACCTTTGATCTGGAACTGGTGGAGGAATTCATGAGGGCCCTTGCCAATCATGCCAGAATGACGCTCCACATCAACCTCCTCTATGGCCGAAACAGCCATCATATGGTGGAGTCTGTTTTTAAGGGATTGGGAAGAGCGCTGAGAGAAGCAGTCTCGATCGATGAGCGATCCAGCGGAGTCCCATCATCAAAAGGAATTCTATAATTTCAAATTGAAAATTGTAGATTTCAGATTTTAAATCTGCAATCTGAAATCTTAAATCTGAAATCGAGGAAGATGACACAAAGGATCGTCATCATTGACTATGGGATGGGAAATCTCAGAAGCGTTCAGAAGGCATTCGAGCATGTCGGTTGTGAAGCCGGTGTAACCCGGAGCAAACGGGCAATTTCCAATGCTTCAGCAATCGTTCTTCCAGGGGTAGGTGCTTTTAAGGACTGCATGGAGAACCTTGAGAGATACGGATTGATCGAACCCATGCTTCGATCCATTGAGGAAGGAAAACCCTATCTCGGTATCTGTCTTGGACTTCAAATCCTTTTTTCAGAGAGCGAGGAGTTCGGGCATCAAAAAGGACTCGATTTGATCAAAGGGAAGGTGGTCAGGTTTAAGCCCGATCCAGACCATAAGGTTCCGCATATGGGATGGAATACGATCGAAAAGACTAAGGAGGCTCCTCTGTTACAGGGGTTAAAGAGCGGAGATTTCTTCTATTTCGTTCATTCATATTACGTGGTCCTGGAGGAAGATCAGTGGAGATCGACCCTCACCCATTATGGGATTCCTTTTGTTTCGAGCGTCTGGAAGGAGAATATCTTTGCGACCCAGTTTCATCCGGAGAAAAGCCAACAGAATGGGCTGAGAATTTTAGAGAACTTTGCGAGATCAGTTTAAATTCTATTTGTGCTGGGATCTCCCCGTTGTGGGGATTTCATCATTTGGTGGATTGTAACTCAGCCCTTTAGAGCTGATGAATTCCCGCCAGGGCGGGACTGAAGCCCTGAGTTAGATGTTTTTGATATAGAGCATGACAGACTCATATTGGAGGAGCCTTTTATGAACGAAGTTAAGGTGGGTGAGATTCGGATTGGAAAGGGAAACCCTCTGGTGCTGATTGCTGGTCCATGTGTGATCGAAGGCGAGGCCATCGTTCTGGAGATAGCCAAAGAGTTAAAGACAATCTGCCAGAAGCTGGGGATCCCCCTGATCTTTAAAGCCTCCTATGAGAAGGATAACCGGGGTTCTGAGAAGTCATATAAGGGACCAGGTCTAAAGGATGGATTGAAGATCCTTGCAAAGGTAAAGGAGGAGATTGGACTCCCTGTCCTCTCTGATGTGCACCGGATGGAAGATGTCGATCCAGCCAAAGAGGTATTGGATGTGATTCAGATTCCTGCCTTTCTCTGCCAGCAGACCAGCCTTCTCCTGAAGGTAGGAGCTGCGGGAAGAGTCGTCAATATTAAGAAAGGTCAATTCATCGCTCCGGAGAATATGGCTGGCGCTGTGAAAAAGATCCATAGCACTGGTAACCAACAGGTCCTTCTCACGGAACGGGGTACGTGCTTCGGATATAATAAGTTGATTTCGGACCTATGCTCCATTCCCATCATGCAAAGGATCGGTTGTCCGGTGATCTTCGATGCCACCCATGTGGTCAGGAATTATGGGATTCCGAGCGAAGACCCAAGGGGAGGAAGCCCTGAATATGTACCCTATCTTTCACGTGCGGCCATGGCTGTGGGGTGTAACGGCCTTTTTCTTGAGACCCATCCCAGGCCATCTGAAGCACTCTGCGATGCCTCAAGCATGATCCCTCTTCAGGAGATGGAAGAACTTCTACGACAGGCGAAAGCCATCCACGATATGGTGAGAAGGTGGGGAATCACTTGAACGTCAATTACAGATTGCAAATTTAAGATTTTTCAATCTGAAATCTACAATCTGAAATCGGAAATCAAAAGAGGGAGGATGAATCGTGAAGATTTTTATTGATACGGCGAATCTAAATGAGATTCGAAAGGCGAAAGAGCTCGGTCTGGTCGATGGCGTGACCACTAACCCCACGCTTATTGCCAAAGAAGAGGAGGATGCAGAGACACTCATTCGAAAGATTTCAAAAGAGGTGAAGGGACCGGTCAATGTTGAAGTGACCAGCCTCGCTTGTGAAGAGATTGTGAAAGAGGCGAAAGTCTTAGCCAGCTGGGGAGATGAGATCGTGATCAAGATCCCCATCAATCAGGAGGGACTGAAGGCGGTGAGAATCCTCTCGGCCGAAGGCATTCAGACGAATGTGACTCTCCTTTTTTCAGCGAGTCAAGCCATTTTGGCAGCAAAAGCAGGAGCGACCTATATCTGTCCTTTCATCGGAAGGCTTGACGATATCAGTTTCAATGGCCTCGAATTGATCCAACAGATCAGAAAGATTTATGACCAATACGATGAGATTGTAACCCGTATCATCGTCGCCAGCGTGAGAAACCCCATCCATGTGATCGAGGCGGCTCGGATGGGTGCTGAGATTGTGACCATCCCACCCGCCATTCTGGACCAGATGGTCAAACATCCTCTCACAGACCGGGGGACAGCCCAATTCTTAGAAGACGCAAAGAAGATTGGCCTTAAAAAATAGTCTCATCGTCGAAAAGATATTCCCTTTTCGTCATAACGGATCAGAGAGTCTGCCCCATGCATGATGCGGAGACTTCCGGTCCTGCCTTTGGCAGGATTAAAAGGAATGGATTCCAGCTTTGGCTGGAATGACGACTTTCTTTGGAGATGAGAGAGGTGAAGCGATGAAGAAAATCCTTTTGGGGCCTGGATTACTCATCCTGTTATTAGGCTTAATCCTGTTTGGGATTTTCGAAGCAAAGGCCGAAGAAAAACCCAGGATAGCGATTCTTCCTTTCTTCATTGAGCGAGAACCATTCTGTCCGGTTTGTAGGACCGTTTTTCAAAGGGGAGAGATCCTTCCTAACGCCCAGAACACCATGACGAGGCTTCTCTATCAGCAGATAGAGGCGAAAGGAATATTCAAAGTCATTCCCTTAGAGAAGGTGGAGGAGGCCCTTGCTCTCCGGAACAGAAGAATATATGATGAGAGACCGAAGGCATCTGCCATTGAACTGGGTCGAGAGCTGGGGAGAGACTTTGTTTCCATTGGATTTATCTTTCGGTTCGAGGAGAGAATCGGCTCTTCTGTGGGAGTTGAAAGGCCTGCCTCTGTGGGATTCGACATTCACCTGTTTCGATTGAGAGATGGGGTTGAGGTTTGGAGAGGGAGAATGGATGAAACCCAGAGACCCCTGAGCGAAAATCTTTTAAAGATGGGTTCTTTCTTCAGGAGAAAGGCACAGTGGCTGACCGCAGAGGAATTGGCCAGAGTGGGATTAGACGAGGCATTAAAAGGACTTCCCGGCCCCACAGAACTTGAAGGAAAATAAAAATAGAAATTACAGATTTTAAAATGCAAGTTGCAAAATTTGCTCCTTCTTGCTAACTGCTTATTTTTCATTTTGCAGTTTTCAATAAGTCTTTCTATATGATCATCATCCCTGCCATTGATTTGAAGGACGGGAAGTGTGTAAGGCTCTCCCAGGGAAGAATGGATCAAGAGACGATCTATTCAGCAAATCCCGTTGAGATGGCCATCCATTGGGAGTCAAAGGGAGCTGAAAGGCTTCACGTGGTTGATCTCAATGGAGCGGTATCAGGGAAGCCTTTTCATTCCTCTTTGATCAAAGAGATGATTCGGTCCGTATCCATCCCTATCGAAGTGGGGGGAGGGATCCGTGATTTGACAACGATCGAGGACTACATCCAATCCGGCGTAGAATGGATCATCTTCGGAACAGCTGGCCTCAGGAATCGTGGCTTGATCGAAGTGGCCTGCCATAGATACTCCGGGAAGGTGATCCTTGGCATCGACGCCAAAGGCGGAAAGGTAGCCGTTGAAGGCTGGCAAGAGGTTGCCTCGATAGAAGCGATCGATCTTGTGAAGATGTTTGAAGGGATAGGCCTTTCAGCCATCATCTTTACAGACATTGAGAGAGATGGCATGTCCACTGGGTTAAACCAGCAGATGACAAAGGCGTTGGCCCAGTCGACTACTATTCCAGTGATCGCATCGGGTGGTGTCTCGAACATCGAAGATATTGAAAGGCTGATGGAGCTGGAACCGTATGGCGTGATTGGAGTGATCACAGGCCGTGCCCTATATAAGGGAAGTCTCGATCTCGAAGAAGCAATAAGAATTACAAAATCAAAAAAACATGGAAGATTGAAATGATGGATTAATGGAAATCTAAATTGAGCGACTCACCCAATCTCACAAGGAGGGGCGGCGATGCCTCAAACCCTTTTAGAATGCGATACATTGAACGTCTGGGTCATGGACCTTAAGCTTTCACCAAACGGGTGATGATTGAACAGGCCCGATGGTTGATTTAATCAATCAAAGGTAATCGCTCTAAAAGGCTTTTTAGGCCTCCCCGCCCCCCCCTTGTGAAGGGTGAAAGAAATCGCTCAATTTAGGGGAAAATAAAGTTTAAAGTGATGATTTTTTACCGACATTCCAATATTCCGATATTCTATCATTTCGGCCGTAGAACAAAATTCCATATTCTTTGCCGGAAAGGAACTTTGGTGCATGCTTGCCAAGCGAATCATTCCCTGTCTTGATGTGAAGGATGGGAGGGTGGTTAAGGGAACCCAATTCGTAGATCTGAAAGATGCGGGCGATCCGGTTGAGAATGCTAAGGCCTATGATGAGCAGGGTGCTGACGAGATCGCCTTTTTAGACATCACGGCTTCCCATGAGAAGAGGGAGATTCTCATCGATATCGTCCACCGAACCGCTGAGGCCATTTTCATTCCACTGACGGTCGGAGGCGGCGTGAGAAGCCTTGAAGATATCCGGAGGCTTCTTAAGGCTGGCGCGGATAAGGTTTCGATCAATACCGCTGCCGTAAAAGACCCCTCATTTGTGAAGCGAGCCTCCATGCGTTTTGGAAGCCAGTGCATAGTGATAGCCATCGATGCTAAGAGGAGAGAGCAAGGCTGGGAGGTTTACACGCACGGAGGAAGGATTCCAACAGGAATTGATGCTGTCCTTTGGGCCAAGCAGATGGAGAAGTTGGGAGCAGGCGAGATCCTGCTGACCAGTATGGACCGGGATGGAACCAAAGATGGTTATGATATTGAATTGACTCGAACGATTTCGGAGAGTGTGGATATTCCGGTCATTGCTTCCGGAGGCGTGGGAACTCTGGCGCACCTTTATGAGGGGTTTGCTTTGGGCAAGGCGAGCGCTGTTTTGGCTGCCTCGATCTTTCATTACAGGGAATATTCGATCTCCCAGGTTAAATCCTACCTTAAGGAAAAGGGAGTCATGGTGAGACTTTGATTTAAGATTGAGGATCGTAGATTGCAGATTTTAAATCTAATATCTGAAACCTGAAATCAAGTGGAACGGATGAACTATTTCATCACCATATTAGCTACTGGCCTCGGGGCTGGATACTCTCCCGTCGCCCCTGGGACTCTGGGGACCCTCGTTGCCATTCCCCTCTATTATTTCCTATCAGAAATCCCTTTTCCCCTTTATGAAATCACATTGGTCAGTTTTTTCTTTCTGGCTGTTTGGGTGTCAGAGAAGACAGGGGCTGTTTTTGGGAAAAAAGATGATCGGAGAATCATCATCGATGAGATGATGGGTTTTTTCATTACAATGCTTTGGATTCCGAAAACGACCCTTTTAATCATTGCCGGGTTTGTCCTCTTTCGGTTTTTCGACATCCTCAAACCACCACCCATCCGTCTGGTGGAAAAGGCCAGAGGAGGTTATGGAGTGGTCTTGGACGATGTGGTTGCTGGAGCTTATGCCAATATCCTTCTACATTTCATTCCCTCCGCTCTTTCTATCTTTTCTTTGGAGAGAGGAGGAGGGTGAGGGAGACTGGAAGATTCGACCATGAAATTGGAAAAACTGATTGGAGACTTCTTGCGAGAAAAAGGTTGGACGCTTTCCATTGCCGAATCCTGCACCGGAGGGTTGATCTGTGATCGCATTACTGATGTATCAGGGAGTTCAGACTACTTCATGGGAGGAATGGTGACCTATAGCAATCAGTCCAAGACGGATTGTCTGGAAGTTCCCGCAGCCGATATTAAGCGGTACGGAGCCGTCAGCTCGCAAGTAGCAAAAAAAATGGCTCAGGGGGTTCGAAAAACCTTCAATACCACATTCGGATTATCCACCACAGGCATTGCTGGCCCCACGGGGGGGAGCAAAGAAAAGCCTGTTGGTCTTGTTTATATTGGAGTGTCCAGCGAAAAAAAAATTTGGGTGATGAACTTAAATTTAAAAGGGAGTCGAAGAGAGATAAAAGAAAAGGCCACAGAGAAAGCCCTCCAGTATCTTTATGATACACTAATCCAAGAACCCTTTTAATGAAAAAGGCTGACCGAAGGGGAAAAAATGAAAAAGGAATCTTTAAAGAAGGATTTTTTTGAAAACCTAAGCTGGTCCGATCTTGAGCAGTGGGCGGGAAGCAGGGTTCTTTCCCGTGGACAGGGCTATCATCGGAGCCATCGGGTTAATGAATTGGCTCAAACACAAACAGGCTCACTGATTGCCTGGGTTCAGGGAAAGCAGAAGTATGCCACGGAGGTTGATGTTGAAAAAGGTGAGTTGATATCAGTTTGTACCTGTCCTTATGGGAATAACTGCAAACATGGGGTGGCTGTGATGCTCGAATATCTCGATCATGTGAAGAAGAAAATTGAAGTTCCTATGGTCACGGAAAAGGATAGACGCCTTGCATTATTAGAAGGGATGAATGAAGAAGACTGGGATGACGAATACGAGGAGGAGGAAGAGGAAGAAGACGATGATGAGGTGGAGGGCGGAGGCCCTGTTCCCTCAAAAGCAGGCAAAACAAAACCTCTAGACCTGAAAGGTTTTTTGGGAGAACAAACCAAAGAACAGTTAATCACCTTATTCCAGGATCTATCCGAAAGGTACCAGAATGTCCGTGAAGATCTGATGGACCGTCAAAACCTCTCAAAAGGATCAGTAAGCAGGATTGTGTCTGCCGTGCGGAAAGAAATCCACGAATTAAGTTCCGAACCCGGCTGGAGGAACCACTGGAATCACGAAGGATATACTCCTGATTATTCTCGGGTGAAAGGTCGTCTGAAATTGCTTCTGTCAAAGGGACATGCAGATGAAGTGGTGAAACTGGGGAAGGAACTCCTTGAGGCAGGTATCAATCAGATCGAAATGAGCCATGATGAGGGGGAAACAGGCATAGAGATTTCTTCCTGCCTGGATATAGTATTTGAGGCCCTGCCTAAGTCATCCTTATCTCCTGTTGAGCAGATCCTCTGGGCGATTGATGCTGAACTGAAAGATGAGTATGAACTCTGTTATGGAGCCGAATCTTTCTGGAAGAAGAAACAGAAGGCTTCAGATTGGAGTGTGGTCGCGGATAGACTTCTGGAGCGACTGAATAAATTGCAGCCGGCGAAAGGGGAAGATAGTTTTTCACGGAGTTATCACAGGGATAACCTGACGAACTGGATTATACGAGCTCTTGAGAATTCAGGCCGGAATGAAGAAGTCATACCCTTGTGTGAGAAGGAGGCGGTAATGACTGGCAGCTACGAGCGTCTTGTTGATGCCCTGAGAAAAGCCAAACGATTGGAAGAAGCAGAGCAGTGGATTCACAAAGGTATTAAAGCCACTCAAAAACAATACCCTGGGATTGCCAAACAATTGAAAGATGCTTTGCGAGAGATAAGGGAAAAAGAGGGGAATTGGCTCAAAGTTGCCGCCTTTCGAGTGGAAGATTTCATTCAATCACCCTCTGTTCAGACCTTCAAGGACATGAAGAAAGCTGGCGAGAAGGCAAACTTGTGGCAAGAGATTAGGGCTGCGGCCCTCCATTATCTTGAGAGCGGCAAACTCCCCCAGACCAGTCCCTCATGGCCTTTGCCTGAAACAGGCGTGAAGGAGGAACGAGAATTCAGAAAGAGCGAATTTCCCATGACCAGCGTGCTGATTGATATTGCCATAGAAGAGAAGCGACCCGACGATGCCCTCAAATGGTATGATCATAAGAAATTAAAGAAAGAAGTTTTTTGGTTTGGCGAGAGTTATCAAGACGATCAGGTTGCTGAAGCAGTGGCAGATCACTACCCTGACCGGGCCATTGATATATGGAAGAGTATTGCCGATAGGCAGATTGCTTTAACCAAACCAAAAGCCTATGTAGAGGCCGCACGCTATCTGCGAAAGGCACAAAGCCTTTTGAAAAAACTGAAAAGAGAAGAAGAGTGGAGGGATTATCTGTTTAAACTTCGACAGGCCAACGCCAGAAAGCCAAAACTTATAGAAATTCTTGTCCGCCTGGAAGGCCGACGTATCGTTGAGAGCGCATAGTTTTTTTGTGCTTTGCCGGGAAGACCTAATATGCTAATGTAGATCCAAAGTTACTCCAGTATAAGAATCTGATCCGTAGATAAAAAGGTAAGACTTATGGTTAAAGAGTATTCCCCATTTACGCCTGGAGTTCCGGTTCCTTTGGAGTTCTTTGTTGGTAGATCTCAGGAAATTAGCCAGTTTATCAATGGAATCAAGCGATCGATTGCCCTGGGAAGGGCTGAACGGTTTTTCATTGTGGGAGAGAGAGGCATTGGGAAGAGCTCGATTTGCAGATTTGCCCAATGGGTGGCCGAAAAAGAGCATCAGATTCTTGGACTCCATGTTTTTAATGGAGGGGTAGATTCTCTTGAGGAAATGGTGCGGCGTATTTTTGAGAGACTTTTAAGGGAAAGCCTTGATAAGCCCTGGTATGCAAAAGTTAAAAATTTTCTCGGGAATCATATCAGGCAGCTTGACATTTTTGGGCTGTCGGTGGAATTTTCCGCTTCAGAAAAGGACCTGTCAAGAGCAGTCAACGACTTTGTCCCGAGCCTGCGAAACCTTCTGAAACAACTTGAGGGAGAAAAGAAGGGAATTCTTATCATACTGGACGACATTAACGGGCTCGCTTCTTCACGCCAGTTTGCACATTGGTTCAAAAGCACTGTGGACGAAATAGCAACATCCTCTGACCCGCTTCCCGTAACCTTTGTACTGGTTGGGCTTCCTGAAAGACGTAATCAGTTGATCGGCGCACAGCCTTCTCTTAACCGAGTATTTGAACTCATCGAGATTCGACGTTTCAATGAAGATGAAACCAGAGATTTCTTTCAAAAGACTTTTTCTAAGGTAAATGTGGAGATTAACAATGAAGCCCTTGGTCTGCTCCGCCGTTTCTCAGGAGGCTATCCCGTGTTTATGCATGAACTGGGCGATGCAGTGTTCAAGGCTGATTCGGACAATCGCATAGATCGGAAAGACGCCTTGGCCGGCGTCTTAAGAGCAGCAGAGGTTATTGGGGCAAAGTATATAGAGCCACAAATAACCACCGCCATTCGAAGCGAGAAGTACCAGGGAATTTTAAAGAAGATTGCCCAAGATCCCTTTGAACATCGTTTTGTTCGCAAAGATGCTGTATCAAGGCTCACTTCCTCCGAGGCCCGTGTCTTTGACCACTTTCTTCGACGGATGGAGAAACTTGGGGCCATTCGGAAGGACATAGAACGGGGGTTAGGGAGTTATGAATTTACGAATGAGATTTATTATCTCTTTTTCTGGCTCCAGACCTCCGTCCAGAGCCAAAAATAAGACCTCTACTTTTTGATCTCACCCCCAATTCGTTTGAACCTTTCAACAACTTTTGATAGAAGTATTCTGAAAAAAGCTCCAAGGGATGTTCGGTGTATCTTGGTCCGCTAACGTTTCTTGTCGGGCAGAATGGAGCCGGAAAAAGTAACTTTCTCGATGCCCTCTGTCTGGTGACAGAGTCTCTGAACACTTCACTTGAGCATGCGCTCAGGGAGAGGGGAGGGATCAATGAAGTCAGACAGCAGTCCTCCGGGCATCCAACTCATTTTGGAATCCGTCTCGAATGGCAACTTCCGGAAGGAACAGAGGGAATCTATGCTTTTCGTGTTGGCGCAGAGAAGAGGGGCGGATTCGAGATCCAACAGGAAGAGTGCCGAATTTTCAGCAACGGACTTTTCGAAAAGGAATTCTACAAAATTGAAGACGGAGCACTTAAGAAATCCAGTTTTAAAGTTGGCCCCTCTGCCTCCAGTGACCGCCTCTATCTTGTCGCTCCATCCGGTCTTTCCCCTTTCAGGCCACTGTATGATGCATTGTCACGGATGGAATTCTACAATCTTAATCCGGATGAAATCAGGGAGCTCCAGCCGCCGGATGCGGGTGAGGTTTTGAAACGGGACGGAAGCAATCTGGCCAGTGTTTTAAGTGTCATGGCTAAAGAAAACAGCGAAGGGTTTGATCGTGTCGTTGCTTTCTGATCAAAAGTTGTTCCGGGAATCCAGGATATTGATGTAAAGCATGTGGGAAGAAAAGAGACGATTGAGTTTCGCCAGCTTGTTGGAAACAGTAAAGATGCATGGCGTTTTGTGGCAGAAAATGTGTCTGATGGAACCTTGCAGGCGCTCGGTGTTTTAACAGCCCTTTTTCAATCATCAAACGGAGCAGGGAAAAGAGTCCCCTTCGTTGGAATTGAAGAACCGGAGATAGCTGTGCAACCCGGCGCAGCAGGAGTGCTCAGGGATGGTCTGCTTACCGCATCGAAAACAACCCAGATTGCAGTGACCAGTCACAGCCCGGATTTGCTTGATGACAAAGAGATTTCCGTTGAAACCATTTTGGCAGTGGTGAATAAGAATGGCGAAACAGGGATTGCCCCTCTTGATGAAGCGGGAAGAACTCCCATAAGAGCCCACCTTTACACAGCAGGCGAGCTTCTAAGGTTAAATCAGATACAGCCTGACGAGGAGGCGGTGGCGAAAATTTCCCCAAACCAATTGGACCTCTTCCTGGATTACAAACCATGGCAGAGTATTCCAAAACCCCATTCTTTCCTGACCAGAATATAGGATTTTCATCCTGTAGCCAAAGATTTTCAGAAAAAAAACAAATTTGAGCACCTTGAATTTTTATCTATTTACTTCATAATAGAGAAAACAACCTCCAATCCCCTGCCTCCTCATGAGGAGAGGGGGGAACCATTTTAGACATTACAAAGAAAGGCACTTTAGACCATGCCACTTACGACTCACCTATCCCGATATGTTGATAACAAGGTTCGTGCACGCGGGGCTTCTTATTACAGGGATGGAGCTGTTCAGATCATCCATGGGAACAAGGAGGAGATGCAGGCAATCGTCTACGGGACCAGTATGTACGAAGTGGAATTATACCGGCAAAGGGATGCGATTCATGTCTCCTGCACCTGCCCCTATTTCGAAGGGGAGAGGGATACCTGCAAGCACATCTGGGCCTCACTTCTTGCTGCAGAGAATAAAGGCTACCTGAGAGAAAAGAGCAACAGCGATCCGGCGCATCTGGAGATATATTTTGGAGACGATGTTTTGAAAGAAAACGATTTGGACGAGAATGAGGAATGGGAGGAGGAAAAGATCATACGTCCGGCTTACCAGCCGAAGTCGTATTCTCCAGGAGTACCGGGGAAACGCCATCTTCAACTCATTTCGCAACAACCCGAATGGAGATCTCCTCTCAATACCCTGCGCGCGGCTTTCCATGCACAGCTTAATGAAAAGAAAGGCCATTGGCCTGCGACCCGGCAAATTCTCTATTTTGTCGATGTCTTTGCTACCCTGGAAGGCAAGGGATTGGTTATCGAGGTGATGGACAGAGATTTGAAGAAAAACGGCGAATGGGGCCAACTGAAATCTCATTCTGATTTATATGGCAGGCCGCAAAACCTTCCCGATCCCGAAGATCGATCCATCATAGCCTTGCTTCTCGGGAGCCGAGATGCAACCGGCTACTATTATGACTACCCTGGTTATTATGGAAGAGGAGCTTTCCGTCGCATCCTGCCTGGGCCGGCGCTGGAATACCTGATGAAACTGCTTTGCCGAACCGGGCGATGTTTTCTGCGAAAAACACCATCCAGTTCATGCGAAACCCCTCTCCGATGGGATGACGGAGATGCCTGGGAAGTCTGCTTGCATGTGGAAAAAGATGGATCCGGTCAGAACTATGTGCTTCAAGGATGTCTCCAACGAGGGCCGGAGCAGGTCGGGCTGGGAAAACCATCCCTGTTAGTGGCAGGAGGCCTCGTTTTTTTCGAAGACAGTGTTTCCCGGCTTCTCGACAGAGGGACTTTTGGATGGATCTCCATCTTGCGAAAACAGAGGAACTTCGTCGTACCTGTCAAAGATGGAGATGCCTTGGTCCGTGAATTGATGAGCATATCGGTTCTCCCGCGGTTCTCCCTTCCTGATGAATTACAATATGAAGAAGTTCGACTTATCCCTAGGCCCCGGCTCACAGTCGCTGCGCCGAAAGGAAGAAATACCTGGGAGCCTAATCGGCTTAAATGGGAACTGTCGTTTGATTACGAGGGACATATCATTGATTATGACAACCCCGGTCGAGGCATCCTCATAGCAGAGCCGCGTCGGTTCCTGATGCGGGATCAGGAGGTCGAAGAGAAGGCTTATGAAACGCTCCGGAACTTAAAGTTCAGGGATGTAAGTTCTTACGGTTATCTGCAACGGGAAGTGGCTCCCCGTAATCTTCCAAAAGCGGTGAAGGAATTGTTGGCCGCTGGCTGGCACATCGAAGCCGAAGGAAAGGTATACAGACGGCCCGGCTCGTTCAGCCTGTCAGTGACATCAGGCGTTGACTGGTTCGAATTGCATGGGGAAATCCATTTCGATGACAGGATTGCGAAACTACCGGAATTATTGACGGCGCTCAAACGCGGAGAAAACCTCATTTCACTGGATGACGGGACGTTCGGGATGCTGCCGGAGGATTGGCTGAAAAAATACGGGAGTCTGGTCGGCCTGGGAACAGCCCATGACGATCACTATCGATTTTCACGCTGCCAGGTTGGACTTCTGGACGCTCTGCTGGCTTCCCAGCCGGAATCGACATGCGACGAAATCTTCCAACGTGTCCGGAATGAACTGATGAGCTTTGAGGGAATTCAACCTTGCGATCCTCCGGATGGTTTCACAGGCACGTTACGAAATTACCAGAAAGACGGGTTGGGTTGGATCCATTTCTTAGAGAAGTTCGGTTTCGGGGGATGCCTGGCCGATGATATGGGGTTGGGCAAGACCGTGCAGGTCCTCGCGATGCTGGAAGAAAGGAGACAGAAACGATTCACTCCCCAAACAGGAAAGGGAAAGCCTCTGAACCAGCGGAATGGAGTTCCGGGGCCCTCCCTTGTTGTTGCGCCGAAATCATTGATCTTCAACTGGGTTCAGGAAGCGGGGCGATTCAGTCCAAAATTGAAAGTCCTTGATCATACGGGCGCCAACCGGCCGAAGCCCGGCGAGCATTTCGAAGATTATGATCTCATCCTGACTACTTATGGGACGCTGCGGAATGATGCTGTTGAATTCAAGGATGTCCGGTTTGATTACTGTATTCTCGATGAAGGGCAGATGATCAAAAATGCCAACACCCAGTCGGCAAAGGCCGTTCGCCTGATCCATGCGAACCATCGCCTGGTGCTGAGTGGTACCCCGATCGAAAACCACCTTGGCGAGCTCTGGAGTCTCTTTGAATTTCTAAACCCCGGCATGTTAGGATCTACCTCTGTTTTCAAACTGACCGGCGCAGGCGCACGCACCCCTGATCCGGAAACCCGTACCTTACTGGGAAAGGCGCTTCGCCCCTTCATTCTGCGCCGGACCAAAGGGCAGGTCGCTAGCGAGCTGCCGGAAAAATTCGAGCAGACCCTCTACTGCGATCTCGATACAAAACAGAGAAGACTTTACAACGAGTTGCGAGACCACTACCGTCAAAACTTGCTTCATCAGGTTGAGAAAGAGGGTCTCAATAAGTCGAAGATTCAGATTCTCGAAGCATTGCTTCGATTACGGCAGGCGGCCTGTCATCCAGGGCTCATCGACAGGTCAAAGACAACTCATCCCAGCGCCAAATTGGAACTGCTGATACCCCAACTGGAGCAGATTACGGAGGAAGAACATAAAGCTTTGGTTTTTTCTCAGTTTACAAGTTTTCTCTCTATCCTGAGGGAGCAATTGGACAGGCAGAAGACCTCTTATGCATACCTCGATGGGCAGACTCGCAACCGCAAAGAAGTCGTTGAACGTTTCCAGACAGACCCCGACTGCAGGCTCTTCCTCATCAGCCTCAAGGCCGGAGGGCTGGGACTAAACCTCACAGCAGCAGAGTATGTCTACCTGCTCGACCCCTGGTGGAACCCTGCGGTGGAAACTCAAGCCATCGACCGCACCCATCGGATCGGGCAGACCCGAAGGGTCTTTGCCTATCGCATCATCGCTAAAGACACAGTGGAAGAGAAGGTGCTGGAGCTTCAGAAGACGAAACGCGACCTTGCCGATGCGATCATCAATGCGGATAACAGCCTCATCCGCAACCTGGCCAAAGAGGATCTGGAATTACTGCTATCATAGAAACATAACCATAGCAGAAAAATGAGCTTGTGAATCTTTTCTTCTTGTAATTTAATCTATTTTGTTGATAATAGGAGAATGATATCACCATCAAGGAGGATGGGAGATGAGACTTGAACGATTTGAAGGGGTCTGGACAGCACTTGTAACGCCATTTGACCGAAAAGGAGAGGTTGATTTCGAAGGGCTTGAGAGAAACATCCGGTTCCAGATGGATCATGGAGCCAATCTCCTTCCAACTGGAACGACCGGAGAGTCTCCAACACTCGATTGGAGAGAGCATGACCGTGTTATTGCTAAGGCAGTGAAATTGGCTAAAGGTAAGGTCTTCGTCATAGCAGGAACAGGGTCGAACTCAACAAAGGAGGCCTATCGGGGCACAAAACATGCCGTTGAAGTTGGGGCCGAGGGCGCTCTTCTGGTGGATTGCTATTACAACGGACCCTCCTCGCTGGAATTGAGGACCCAGTATTATGAAGTCATTGCCAAGGCATTCCGTAAAGCCTTTGTCGTGCCTTATGTGATTCCAGGAAGGACAGGGACAAAATTGGAAGTGGAGGATTTGGCCATCCTTCATCGGAAATATAAGAATGTCCGTTCCGTAAAAGAGGCGACGGGAGATCTTGAGCGTATGGCCAGGACACGGAACCTATGCGGAGAAGATTTTGACATTCTCTCCGGAGATGATGATAAGACCTTTGACATGATGGTTCGAAGCGACATCCGTTCTTCAGGGGTGGTCTCGGTGATGTCGAATATTGTGCCGGGCCCCATAGGAGAAATGGTAAAAGCCATTGCAAAAAAAGACATGGAGAGAGCCAATTACCTCAAAGAGGTTTTAGACCCTCTTTTTAAAGTGGTAACCGTTAATACCATCGAATCCTATGAGGGATTTGAAGTGCCCTGCAAGTTCCGAAACCCCTCTGCTATTAAGACCATGATGAAAGGGCTTGGAATGCCTTCCGGCCCCTGCCGCCCACCCCTCGGAAAGATGACGCCTAAAGGGGTCGAAATTGTCCGAAACGCCCTCAAAGCCGTTTATGAAAAAGATAAAGAAATTCTCAGACCCATCGAGGATTTTTACCGGGTGAAGATGGAAGAACGTCTTGTCAATGACCGCTACTGGAGGTAGTGGGTCGAGTCAGGAATATAGATGGTTATTATTGACATAAAACCATATTTATTGTATGTTAAGACATATGAAAACGACCTTAAACATTGATGATTCTGTTATGGCTTTTCTAAAAAAGGAGTCAGCCCGTCGAGGTTGCACCATGTCCGAGCTTGTGGAATCTGCACTCCGCCTCCTTTTTCAACAGCAGAAAAAGAGACAAGAACTCCCTCCCCTTCCTACATTTAAGAGCGAAGGATCTCTCGTTGACATCGCAGACCGCCAATCCCTCTACCAGGCTATGGAAGGTCGCTAATGTTCGTCGTGGACACCAATATCCTTGTCTATGCAGCAGATGAGCATTCAACATTCCACAAAAGATGCTATCAATTGCTTGACGAATGGCGACACCAACCGGCCGCTTGGTATATCACGTGGGGAATCATCTATGAGTTTTTGAGGATTACAACCCATCCCCGCGTTTTCAGAATACCATGGTCCGCAACGCAGGCATGGAGTTTCATTGAGGCCATTTTAGCCTCTCCCTCTCTTGGCGTTCTGATTCCAACAGAGAGGCATCCCGATGTGGCTGCTGGAGTGATGAAAGAGATTCCCCATCTGAGCGGAAATTTAATGCACGACGCTCAGACGGCGATACTGATGCGAGAACATGGTGTCAGAAGAATCTATACCCGCGATACCGATTTCCACCGGTTTCCTTTTTTAGAGCCAATGGATCCCGCCGCCTAAGAAACTGTGTCGTAATATAAAAAACCCCCCACTTTTTCAAGAGGGAGAGGCGGTCAGACAAAAAAGATTTAGAGCGGCAACCTTTAATCGTTTAAATTCAGACGTACCAATCATATGAGAACATTTGATATTATTCGAACAGCAGTTTCCCATAATCTAAAAGACCCGCATTCTAAATCTTTGGAACCTGACTGCCTCTCCCCTTCTCAGGCAATTCGGACACAGTCTCTAAAGAAATAAGGCACCAATCGGTTTTGATTTGTTCTAAGACTCTTTTTCTCTCAACCGAGATGAGACTTCACCGGTCAGTTGGCAGACCTTTTCAGCTAAAGGAATGGGAAGAGAGCCTGTGCCGCAACTTGGGGTGAGGAACCCTTGCTTTAATAGAACGGGATCGATCCCCTCCCTTACAAGAACCTCTACTCCTTTCTTTAAACGCTCCATTAGACTCTGAACATCTTCTTTTAACACATCCTCACTTGTTGGAACGATACCCCAAGCCAGAATCCCCCCCCGCTCTAAAAAAGTTTTTAACTCTTTTGGGTAGAGAGAGAGATTCTCCAGGTAACCGTAAGCATCGAAGCTGAGGATGTTGAGATCGGTCTCAAGAAGGAGGCTCCAGTCCGTATTTCCGCAGCAGTGAATTCCTTTTAATCCATGGACTGCGCTGAAACATTGGTTCAGGGATAGAATCACATCTTCACGGTTCAAACCTGAAAAAGCGGAACCCAAAGCAGAGAGGCCGGGTTCGTCAAAAAAGATGATCGTTGGGACCCCAGGAAAGAGGTCAAGAAACTTCTTCTCCAACCATCGGGCTTTGAATGAGAGATGATGGATGAGGACCTCTCTTAAGGTGGGGTCATAGAAGATGGGTTTCTTCTCCTGGTCTGCTAAAGCGAGCCCAAAGGTGATGGGTCCTGTGATCTGACCCTTGATGTATTTTATCTTTTGTCGGATTTCCTCGTTCTGTGAGAGGTCATTAAGTAGGCGAAGTCCCCTGGCATATTGTTCAGAAATACGAAAGGTGTCAAGATCTACCCTTTCAATAGCTACATAGAACTCTTCAACCTCCTTTTCAAAATCTGAAGAGGTATCAACCCAGAGCCTCTGTTCTTTTTCTTTCAATTTTAGACAAGGAAAGCCCTCGGAATACTGAGCGACCATTCCCTCAAAGAAGGAGCGTTTGGGTAACTGTGGCCAGAAAGGGATATGTGGAAAGTTCCTCAGGATGATGGGAAGAACTTCTCTTTCATCAAGATGGGGAAAGGACCCTATACTTGTGGAGAGGAAAGAATCTGTAAATGCCATGGTTTTTCATAAACTTTTTTTATAAAAAAATCAACAAAATTAATGAGATAGAAGGGTAAAACTATTTTTCCATAAACTCGGAGTCCGATCTATTTGAATAAGTGAAACCCGAAAAGAGGTGGTATCTAAGGTAAAACCCGTTAAAAAGTCTATAATTTTCCAATATTTCCAACATAATAGCTCATATCCCGGCAGAAGCTGGGCTTCGCACGTGGAAAAGATCGGAGGTTTTCTTATAGATTCGATCAAAGAGGGTTTGAGGTTGACAAACCCCTCTTCGATGATTATACATTGTGCAAAATTTTATTAGAAGGGAGGTATTTTTCTATGCAAATCAGGCCGCTTCACGACCGACTCATCGTCAAAAGGTTAGAAGAGGAGGAGAGGACGAAGGGTGGGATCATTATTCCCGATACCGCTAAGGAGAAGCCGATCGAAGGTAAAGTGATCGCTGTTGGAAAAGGAAGGGTCGATAAGGATGGAAAGAATATCCCGATGGAAGTGAAGAAGGATGATCGGATCCTCTTTGCCAAATATGCAGGCACTGAGGTGAAGATTGATGGCGAAGAATATCTCATGATGCGAGAGGATGATGTCCTGGCTATCATCGAGAAATAAAACCTGTTAGAAGGTTTTCCATTTTCTAATTCGAGTTGAATGGAATAAGAAAGGAGGAATCTCATGGCAAAGGAATTAAAGTTCGATCAGGAGGCAAGAAATTCGATTTTAGAAGGGGTCAATATTTTAGCCAATGCGGTAAAGGTGACCCTGGGGCCCAAAGGTCGAAATGTTGTTCTGGAGAAGTCTTTCGGTTCG
>OGCL01000526.1_pt1 | contig 40512 bp, 36 predicted proteins | sample 1570041 | NCBI WGS metagenome assembly OGCL01 (sample SAMN06266162, study PRJEB24511) | hot springs metagenome | isolation source: Hot spring water | place: South Africa: Limpopo | collected 2015-06-22 | reverse complement strand
GGTCGGGACGGAGTGATTCGAACACTCGACCCCTTGCACCCCATGCAAGTGCGCTACCGGGCTGCGCTACGCCCCGAGGGTTACAGCTGCTTCCAGCACTGCTGAAAGCGGTGAGGACTATACATTAAGCTTTTGAAATAAGGCAACTTTTTCTTTTGCCTTATTTCCGCAGAACCTGCAGGACGTCTTCCAGCTCGGCAATCATCTGCTTGATCAGCTGACGATACTGGGTGGTGTCGTCCTTGGCCTCGTCCCCGGAGAGGCGCTGGCGCGCCCCGCCGATGGTGAAACCCTGATCATAGAGCAACGCACGAATCTGCCGAATCATCAGCACATCCTGGCGCTGATAGTAGCGGCGGTTGCCCCGCCGCTTGACCGGATTGAGCTGAGGAAACTCCTGCTCCCAGTAGCGCAGCACATGCGGCTTGACCGCACAGAGCTCGCTGACTTCACCAATGGTGAAGTAGCGCTTGCCTGGAATCGCCGGTAGTTCGTCGTTATGACTTGGTTCCAGCATATGCCTCAACCCTGGCTTTAAGTTTTTGGCCTGGACGGAAAGTCACCACACGGCGCGCCGTGATGGGAATTTCCTCTCCCGTTTTTGGATTACGACCGGGGCGCTGACGCTTATCGCGCAGATCAAAGTTACCGAACCCCGAGAGCTTGACCTGTTCGTTGAGCTCCAGCGCTTGGCGGATCTCCTCAAAGAACAGCTCCACCAACTCCTTGGCTTCCCGTTTATTCAGGCCCAGCTCTTCATACAGACGTTCGGCCATCTCAGCTTTCGTCAGAGCCCCCATACGCTACTTCCTTAACGTGGCGTTGAACCTTTGTTCCAGGGAGGTGAGGATATTTTGCGTTGTGGTACTCACCTCATCGTCATTAAGAGTGCGCGATGGATGCTGCCAGGTCAAGCCGACCGCCAGGCTTTTTCTATGCGGATCAATGCCTTTACCGTGATAGACGTCAAAGAGCTTGAGGTCGGTCAACCACTCGCCTGCGCTTTCGCGGATAGCATCCAGCAAGGCTGCGGCCGGAACCTCCTGATCCACCAGCAAGGCGAAGTCACGACGCACCTCGGGAAAGCGCGAAAGCTCCTTGAAACTCGGCATGCGCCCCTGGATAACCTCAGCCAGAACCAGCTCGAACAGATAGACGGGTTGATCCAGCCCAAGCGCCCTGCTCAGCTCCGGGTGAATCGCCCCCAGGAAGCCAACCAGTCGACCTTCGCGCTCGATACGAGCAGTCTGCCCGGGATGCAGGGCCGCATGCTCGCCCGGCACGAAACTGAAGGCATCGCCCGCCCCTGCTGCTGCCAGCAGCGCCTCGACATCGGCCTTGGCATCATAGAAGTCCACGGTCTCGCGACCATGGGCCCAGCTCTCTGGCAAGCGCGCACCAGTGATCACACCCGCCAGCATCGGCTCCTGCTTGAGCGTATCCAGTTGACCAACGAAGCGCAGGCCGCTTTCGAACAGGCGCACCCGGGATTGCTGGCGATTGAGGTTGTGCTGCATCGCCTTGATCAGGCCCGGCCAGAGCGAAGCCCGCATGGCCGCCATATCGGCAGAAATGGGATTGGCCAGCAGCAGCGGTTCGACACCGGGGCTGAACAGCTCGAACAGCTTGGGATCGATAAAGCTGTAGGTAATGGCCTCCTGATAACCGCGCGCCACCAGCAGGCGACGCAGCGCCGGCAGTTCGACTGCGGCTTCGGCCTTGGCCTGGGGCGCCAGACGCGCCTGCGGGTAACGTACTGGCAGACGGTTGTAGCCGTACAGACGCCCCAGCTCCTCGATCAGGTCGACTTCGATGCTGATATCGAAACGGTGACTGGGCACTGCAACCTGCCATTGCCCGGCGCCATCGGCACTCACACCCAGCTCCAGGCCGGCCAGCAAACGAACGACCTCGGCATCGTCCAGCTTCAGGCCCAGCATTTGCTCGATACGCTCGGCACGCAGGGTAATCGGCAACACTGCTGGCAGTTGCGCTTGATCGACCACCTCAATGACCGGCCCGGCCTCACCCCCGACGATCTGCAGCAGCAGTTCGGTGGCACGCTCCATGGCTTCGCGGGCCAGCTGCCAGTCTACGCCGCGCTCGAAACGATGTGAGGAATCGGTGTGCAGGCCATAAGAGCGAGCCTTGCCGGCAATGGCGATGGTGTCAAAGAAGGCGCTTTCGAGGAACAGGTCGCAGGTCTTGGCGCTGACACCGCTGTGCTCGCCACCCATAACGCCAGCAATCGCCAAGGCGCGATTGTGATCGGCGATCACCAGGGTATCGGGACGCAGGGTGACTTCCTGACCGTCCAGCAGGACAAGCTTCTCGCCCTCCTCGGCCATGCGCACGCGGATGCCGCCGTTGATTTCGGCGAGATCAAACGCATGCATCGGCTGCCCCAGTTCGAGCATCACATAATTGGTGATATCCACCGCCGCATCGATGCTACGCACATCGGCGCGACGCAGGCGCTCGACCATCCATAGCGGGGTCGGCCTGGACAGATCGACATTGCGAAGCACACGCCCGAGATAGCGTGGGCAGGCCTGGGGCGCCAGCACTTCGACCGGACGCACTTCGTCATGGCTCGGCGCAACAGTGGCAACCACCGGACGGGTAACCGGCACGTCGTAGAGCGCCCCCACTTCACGGGCCAGTCCCGCCAGGGACAGGCAGTCACCGCGATTGGGCGTCAGGTCGACTTCAATGCTGACATCGTCCAGATTGAGGTAAGCGCGAATATCCTCACCCACCGGCGCATCGGCAGCCAGCTCCATCAGGCCGTCGTTTTCTTCGCTGATCTGCAACTCGGCGGCCGAGCAAAGCATGCCATTGGACTCGACCCCACGCAGCTTGGCCTTCTTGATCTTGAAGTCGCCCGGCAGTTCGGCGCCGAGCATGGCGAAGGGAATCTTCAGGCCGGGGCGTACATTGGGCGCACCGCAGACCACCTGGAAAGTCTCTGCACCATTGCTGACCTGACACACCCGCAGCTTGTCGGCATCCGGGTGCTGTTCGGTGCTCAGCACCTCACCCACCACCACACCACTGAAGGCGCCGGCCACCGGACTGACGCTATCGACTTCCAGGCCCGCCATGGACAGGCGTGCCACCAGCTCGTCACGGGAAACTTGCGGGTTTACCCAGCCACGCAGCCATTGCTCACTGAATTTCATACTGTCTGTTCTCCTGAACCAATTCGATTACGGAATGCGAGGGCGCTAGCGAAATTGCGCCAGGAACCGCAGGTCGTTATCGAAGAACAGTCGCAAATCGTTGACGCCATAGCGCAGCATGGCCAAACGCTCGACCCCCATACCGAAGGCAAAGCCCTGGTACTTTTCAGGGTCGATGCCGGACATGCGCAATACATTCGGGTGCACCATGCCGCAGCCCATGACTTCCAGCCAGCCGGTCTGCTTGCAGACGCGGCAGCCCTTGCCGCTGCACATCACACACTGCATATCGACTTCAGCCGATGGCTCGGTGAAGGGGAAGAAGGAGGGACGGAAACGCACGCCCAGGGGCTTTTCGAAGAACACCCGCAGGAACTCCTCGATGGTGCCTTTGAGGTCGGCAAAGCTCACATTTTCGTCGACCAGCAGGCCTTCGACCTGGTGGAACATTGGCGAGTGAGTGATATCAGAGTCGCAGCGATAAACGCGACCAGGGCAGACGATACGGATCGGCGGCTGCTGGGACTCCATGGTGCGCACCTGTACCGGCGAGGTGTGGGTGCGCAGCAACATATTCGCGTTGAAATAGAAGGTATCGTGCATCGCACGCGCCGGATGGTGGCCGGGGATATTGAGCGCTTCGAAGTTGTGGTAATCGTTTTCCACCTCGGGGCCTTCGGCAATACCGTAGCCAATACGGGTGAAAAACTGCTCGACTCGCTCCAGAGTCCGGGTCACCGGATGCAGGCCACCGGATGCCTGGCCGCGCCCGGACAGGGTCACGTCGATACGCTCGGCCGCCAGTTTGGCACTCAGGGCCGCCTCTTCGAGCATGGCCTTGCGGCTGTTCAGGGCTTCCTGAACCTTGTCCTTGGCAGCATTGATCAAGGCGCCAGCCTGAGGACGCTCCTCGGCAGACAGATTGCCCAGGGTCTTCATCACCTGAGTCAGCTCACCCTTCTTGCCCAGATAGTGAACGCGCAGTTGCTCCAGGGCATTCACATCGTCGGTGTGGCTAACGGCCTCAAGCGCTTGCGAGACCAGCACATCCAGATTTTCCATTTACAGACTCCAGATACGAAATAGGGGAAGAGCTTGAAGGCTCTTCCCCTATTGGTGACGTTTAGCACCGGGCGAGCCCGGTGATTGTCGGGGACTTAAGCCAGTACGGCTTTCGCTTTCTCGACAATCGCAGCAAACGCCGCTTTTTCGTTCACTGCCAGATCGGCCAGAACCTTGCGATCGATCTCGATGGACGCTTTTTTCAGACCGGCGATCAGACGGCTGTAGGACAGACCGTTAACACGAGCACCAGCGTTGATACGAGCGATCCACAGAGCGCGGAACTGACGCTTGCGCTGACGGCGGTCGCGGTAGGCGTACTGGCCTGCCTTGATCACAGCCTGCTTGGCAACGCGGAATACGCGCGAACGCGCACCGTAGTAACCTTTGGCGAGTTTCAGAATTTTTTTGTGACGAGCACGAGCGATAACGCCACGCTTAACACGAGCCATGAGTAATTTCCTCTATCTTGACCGATTAACGAACGCGCAGCATGCGCTCGACTTTAGCTTTGTCCGACGGGCCGATCAGCGAGCTGCCACGCAGCTGGCGCTTACGCTTGGTGGACATCTTGGTCAGGATGTGGCTCTTGAAAGCGTGCTTGTGCTTGAAGCCGGTAGCGGTCTTCAGGAAGCGCTTTGCAGCACCGCTTTTGGTTTTCATCTTTGGCATGTTTAGTACTCCGCATTCATTAACAACTGATAACCATCAGGCCTGCCAGTGCCCGGGAGGTTATTTACGCTTCTTGGGTGCAATGACCATCATCAGCTGGCGTCCTTCCAGCTTAGGATGCTGTTCGACGGTACCGTATTCGGCGAGGTCGGCTTCGACCCGCTTCAACAATTCCATCCCCAGTTCCTGATGCGCCATCTCACGGCCGCGGAATCGTAGCGATACCTTGGCCTTGTCCCCATCTTCAAGGAAACGTACCAGGTTGCGTAGTTTTACCTGGTAATCCCCTTCTTCCGTCCCTGGACGAAACTTGATTTCTTTGATCTGGACTTGCTTCTGATTCTTCTTTGCTGCTGCGATCTGTTTCTTCTTCTCGAACAGATGCTTGCCGTAGTCCATGATGCGACATACGGGCGGAACAGCGTCAGCAGAAATTTCTACCAGATCCAGCTTGGCCTCTTCGGCCACGCGAAGCGCTTCATCAATAGAGACGATGCCAATCTGCTCGCCATCCGCGCCAATTAACCGAACCTCGCGAGCCGAGATATTCTCGTTGATCGGGGCTTTCGGTGCAGCTCGCTTATCTTGTCTCATTTCACGCTTAATAATGATTACTCCGAATCTTGGCGACCACGCCGGGAAACCGCCTGCGTCAGGAACTCAGCGAACTGGCTGACCGGCATGGAGCCCAGATCAGCACCTTCGCGGGTGCGCACGGCGACAGTTTGCGTTTCTACTTCACGATCCCCAATAACCAAAAGGTAGGGAACCTTGAGCAAAGTATGCTCGCGGATTTTAAAGCCGATCTTTTCGTTTCTCAAGTCGGACTTGGCACGGAAACCGCTTTGGCTGAGGATTTTTTCCACATCCAGAGCAAAGTCCGCCTGTTTGTCGGTGATATTCAGCACAACGGCCTGGGTCGGCGCCAGCCAGGCGGGGAACGCGCCCTCGTAGTGCTCGATCAGAATACCGATAAAGCGCTCGAAGGAACCGAGAATCGCCCGATGCAGCATGACCGGATGCTTGCGACTGTTATCCTCGCTGACGAATTCCGCCCCCAGACGTACCGGCAGGTTGAAATCCAGCTGCAGCGTACCGCACTGCCAGACCCGGCCTAGACAATCTTTCAGGGAAAACTCGATCTTTGGCCCGTAGAAGGCACCCTCGCCCGGCTGCAGGTCATAGGGCAACCCGGCACTGTCCAGCGCCGCAGCCAGCGCCGCCTCGGCACGATCCCACAACTCATCGGAACCCACCCGCTTTTCCGGACGAGTGGACAATTTGAGCTGAATGTCACTGAAACCGAAATCGGCATAGACCGCCTGGGTCAGCCTGATAAAGTCCGCCGACTCGCTCTGCATCTGCTCTTCGGTGCAGAAGATATGCGCATCGTCCTGAGTAAAGCCGCGCACCCGCATGATGCCGTGCAGCGCACCAGACGGTTCATTGCGGTGACAGGCACCGAACTCGGCCAGACGCATCGGCAGCTCGCGGTAGCTCTTCAACCCCTGATTGAACACCTGCACATGGCACGGGCAGTTCATCGGCTTGATCGCATAGTCGCGACTTTCCGACTCGGTGGTGAACATGTTCTCGGCATAGTTGGCCCAGTGCCCGGACTTCTCCCACAGCGAACGATCGACCACCTGCGGGGTCTTGATCTCCAGATAGCCGCTGTCGCGCTGAACCTGGCGCATGTATTGCTCCAGCACCTGGTACAGGGTCCAGCCATTGGGATGCCAGAACACCATGCCCGGCGCTTCTTCTTGGGTATGGAACAGATTCAGGCGCTTGCCGATCTTGCGATGATCACGCTTCTCGGCCTCCTCGATGCGCTGGATATAGGCCGCCAGCTGCTTCTTGTCGGCCCAGGCCGTGCCATAGACACGCTGCAACTGCTCGTTCTTGGCATCACCGCGCCAGTAGGCACCGGACAGCTTGGTCAGCTTGAAGGCCTTGAGGAAGCGGGTATTGGGCACATGCGGACCACGGCACATGTCGACATATTCTTCGTGGTAATACAGGCCCATGGCCTGCTCGTCCGGCATATCCTCGACCAGACGCAGCTTGTAGTCCTCACCACGGGACTTGAACAGCTCGATGACTTCGGCCCGCGGCGTCATCTTCTTGATCACGTCGTAGTCTTTCTCGATCAGCTGCTGCATGCGCTGCTCGATGGCCGCCACATCCTCGGGGGTAAAAGGACGCTCCGCCGCGATATCGTAGTAGAAGCCTTCCTCGATCACCGGACCGATCACCATCTTGGCGCTCGGAAACAGCTGCTTGACCGCATGACCGATCAGATGGGCACAGGAGTGGCGAATGATCTCCAGCCCTTCCTGATCCTTGGGCGTAATGATCTGCAGGGTCGCATCGACCTCGATCAGATCACAGGCATCGACCAGGCGGCCATTGACCCTACCTGCCAGAGTGGCCTTGGCCAAACCGGCACCGATGGACTGCGCCACCTCCAGCACGGAAACGGGATGATCGAACGAACGCTGACTGCCGTCAGGAAGAGTGATAACGGGCATGGCGCCTCCTCTCCTAGTGGTGACCTCTACCAAAGGCCACGTGGGTTGGGATGAGCCAGTAAGCGATTCAGCGGCATAACTGCCTTACAGCGGCAGGGGCTTGCGGGCCAAGCCATACTGAACCAGAGTCACTGGAGGTAATAAGCCAAAACAGCCGCCGGATGCTTGCAGAAAGCCGCCGCGACAGCAAGTAAAGCCATACAGGCCTGCCCCTGCGACATCGCATGGCAAGCAGCCAGCAGGCGAGCACGAGAAAGGACAGGCCATAAAAAAGGGCCGCCTAAGCGACCCTTTCTACTTATTTGGTAGGCACAATTGGACTCGAACCAACGACCCCCACCATGTCAAGGTGGTGCTCTAACCAACTGAGCTATGTGCCTTCGATGGGTGCGCATTCTACGGAGACGCCCACAGGAGTCAACAGTTATTTTCGCTAACTGACTGAATATCTGAATTTTTTAGCTGAACCGACAACGTTGAATATTTTGCACAGGGTACTAGCCGGGCATTTTCAACTCGGGTAGCATCGGCCTATTCGTAAAATATAAAGAACAGAGGTTGCAAAATGACGCACACACCCTATCCACAATCCTACTACGCAGCTTCGGCCAACCCGGTGCCGGCCCGCCCCGAGCTGAACGGTGAGAGCGAGACCGATGTGTGCATCATCGGCGCCGGCTACACCGGCCTGTCCACCGCCATCGCCCTGCTGGAGAACGGCTTCAAGGTCAGCATCGTCGAAGCAGCCAAGGTCGGCTTCGGCGCCTCCGGACGCAACGGCGGACAGATCGTCAACAGCTACAGCCGCGATATCGATGTGATCGAACGCAGCGTCGGCCCCAAGCAGGCCAAGATGCTCGGCGACATGGCCTTCGAGGGCGGCCGCATCATCCGCGAGCGCATCAAGAAGTACGACATCCAGTGCGACCTGAAGGACGGCGGCGTGTTCGCCGCCAACACCACCAAGCACATGAAGCACCTGGAGTCGCAAAAGAAGCTGTGGGAGCGCTATGGCCACACCCAGCTGGAACTGATGGACGCCAAGCGCATCCGTGAAGTGGTAGGCACCGACATCTATGCCGGCGGTATGCTGGACATGAGCGGCGGGCATATCCATCCGCTCAACCTGGCCTTGGGCGAAGCCGCTGCCGTCGAGTCCCTGGGCGGCGTCATTTATGAACAGAGCCCGGCCACCCGCATCGACCGCGGCGCCAACCCGGTGGTGCACACTCCCAAAGGCCGGATCAAGGCCAAATTCGTGGTGGTAGCCGGCAACGCCTATCTGGGCAACTTGGTGCCCGAGCTCTCGGCCAAATCCATGCCCTGCGGCACCCAGGTGATCACCACCGAACCCCTGTCCGAAGAGATGGCCCGCAGCCTGCTGCCCCAGGACTATTGCGTCGAGGACTGCAACTACCTGCTCGACTATTACCGCCTGTCCGGCGACAACCGCCTGATCTTTGGTGGCGGCGTGGTGTATGGCGCCCGCGACCCGGCCAATATCGAGGCGATCATTCGCCCGAAAATGCTCAAGGCCTTCCCTCAGCTCAAGGACGTGAAGATCGACTACGCCTGGACCGGCAACTTCCTGCTGACCCTGTCGCGCCTGCCCCAGGTCGGCCGCCTCGGCGACAACATCTATTACTCCCAGGGCTGCAGTGGCCATGGCGTGACCTACACCCACCTGGCCGGCAAGCTGCTGGGCGAAGTGCTGCGCGGCCAGGCCGAGCGTTTTGACGCCTTCGCCACCCTGCCTCACTACCCCTTCCCGGGTGGCCGCCTGTTCCAGGTGCCGTTCAGTGCCATGGGGGCCTGGTATTACACCCTGCGCGACAAGCTCGGGGTATAAGCCACTACAGAGCAAAACGGCACCCCTAAGGTGCCGTTTTCATTTGCGCCCTGATCAGGGATGGCTGGCCAGCTCCGCCGGAATAACCCGCTTGGCCTGCAGATAGGAACGCTGCCAGTAGCTGTTGCTCAGGCTGTCCAGGCGCACCGTACCCCCGGTGGATGGCGCATGAACGAAGCGCCCCTCGCCCACATAGATACCGGCATGACTGACCTGTCCACCACCATTGGTGGCAAAGAACAGCAGATCACCACTTTGCAACGCATCACGGCGGACCGTGGGCTTGTTCATGACAATCAGCTCACGGGTCGAGCGCGGCAGACTGATACCCGCCGCATCGCGATACACATAGCCGATCAAACCACTGCAATCGAAGCCGCCTTCCGGTGTATTGCCGCCATAGCGATAGGGTGTACCCACGAGGCCCAAGGCACGAAACAGCACGTCGCTGGCAAGGGGGCTGAACAGGGGAGCGGATGACTGAAGCGGGGCAGGCGCTTCGGGCTGCGGCGCACGACCACTACAGGCGGCCAACAAGGCCAGCAGCGCAAACAGGGAAAAACGGGCGATAACCGTCATGGGCAGAGCCATCCTGAGGCGAAGTGCCTGTTACTCTGCCGGCTTGCACACTGCAGTGCAAGCTTTAGCTTTATACGCCATGAGCTTGAAATCTATCGAAATAGAGTAGAGCTATAAAAGTCAATGCTTCGATAGCTCTTAAGCAGGCTGTTAACGCTCGACCGTGGCCGGCTCAGTCGGCGCCAGCGCCAGGGCGCGCTTGGCCTCGATAAAGGTACGCGACCAGTAGCGATCATCCAGGCTATCGACCCGCACCCCGCCACTGCGGCTGCTGGAGGAATGGATAAACTGATTGTCGCCCATATAGATACCGGCATGGCTGACGCGACTGCGCCCACCGGTGCTGAAGAACAGCAGATCACCCGGTTCCAGCTCATCGCGGGCCACCTTGGGCGCATCGATATTGATCATCTCGCGGGATGAACGGGGCAACTGCAGCCCCAGCTCTTCCTTGAACAGATAACCGATAAAACCGCTGCAATCAAAGCCGGACTTCACCGAACTGCCACCATAGCGGTAGCGAGTACCCACCAGGGCCAGACCATGATCAAGGATGCTGTCCGCCAGATTCGGCAGTTCGTAGTCTTTGTCGTCAAGCAGGCTGGCGAGCGCGGCATCGTCAGCATCGCCGGCGTCTTCGACTGCCTCCAGGGGGCTGGCGGGTTGACGGGGTTGTTCCGTTACAAGCGCAGCAACCGGCTGCGGTTGCGGGCCATGACCGGCACAGGCGGCCAGGGTCATCAGCAGTGCGAAAGGCACGAGGGGTGCGAGGCGTTTGAGCATAAGCACGACCGTGTCGAAAAATTTACAAGGCCGCGACTATGCCTTCAATGAAGTCAATTTGCAAATTCTATCGCGCTAAATGTGACCCAGTAGTTTTGGCAAAACATCTAACGCCCGCCCTGGCAGATGGATATCCACCTTGCCGCTCAGTTCGGTACGCGCTGGATTGATTTCCACGGTAAAGCCGCCGGCCTGGCGCGTGCGCAACAGTGGCTCGACTATATAGGGGAAGCTGGCGCTGGTGCCGATGCTGATGACCAGTTCGAACCCCTGGCGCACCTGCTCATAGAGTGCAGCAATGGCCGGCTCGGGGAGCATTTCCTCGAACAGCACCACGGGTGGGCGCAACACACCGCCGCACTGGCGGCACAACGGTGGCAGCGGCCGGTTAAGATGCTCGGCCAGTTCGCTGTCGGTCGCACCGCAGGACTGGCAATACAGCGGCGCCAGTTCGCCGTGGATCTCGATCACCCGCTCCATCGAACTACCGGCCACGCGGTGGTAGCCATCGATATTCTGCGTCAGCAGCCAGCAGCCGGGCTTTTTCCGCTGCAACTCGGCAATGGCGAAATGTCCGGCGTTGGGCTGCGCACCCAGACAGGCCCGCCCCAGCTCCGCCAGGTATTTCCAGCACAGCGCCGGATCGCGCTGCAGCATGGGCCCTGACAATGCCGACTCGATCGGCAGCCCGTCGGCGGTATGGCCGTTATATAGGCCGCCGAGGCCACGGTAGGTCGGCAGGCCGGAGTCGGCGGACAGCCCGGCGCCGGTGATCAGCAGAATGCGTTCAGCCTTCCTGATGACCTGAGCAACCTCACCAATCGCCTCCAGCATTGAGCACCTCCCTGCAGCGCCAGATCGCCAGTCGAATCATTTGTAGGAGCGGGCCATGCCCACGATGCTTGCAGTTTCGCGGGCATGGCCCGCTCCTACCACGTGAGAATCTCAGTGATTAACCGTATGGGCCAGCATCACCGACAGCTGGCACAGGGGCCGACCGCTCTCGGCCTGCCACTGGTTGAAGGCGGCCTGCACCGCAGCCAGCTCTTTAAGGCTGGTCGGCGCCTTGTCGATGACCTTCTGCGCCTTGAGCGCGGCCACCATATCTTCAGTGGGCACGAAAGTGTCCTTGCCGACCATGCGCAGAAAGCGCGGGGCGGACAGACCACCCAGCTGGCAGCCGTGCTTGGCCAGGTATTTCCACAAGCCGACTATATCGCTCACCGGCCAGTCGGCGATCAAGGCGCCGAAGCTGCCCTTTTCCTGGCGCACATCGAGGATGAACTGGGCATTGCGCGGCACGCTCTTGAGCTTGCCCAGGTGACGAATGATGCGGGCATCCTGCATCAGATTTTCCAGGCGCTCGCCCCCCATCAGCACGACCTTTTCCGGATCGAAGCCGAAGAATACCTCCTCGAAGGCCGGCCACTTGGCATCCACCAGGCTGTGCTTGAGGCCGGCGCGGAAGATCCGCAGGCTGAGCAGCGACAGATAACGATCATCACTGATCCCGCGCAGCTCGTCGGCGCTGCGCGGCTGCGGCAGGATAGACTCCAGCGCAGCGGCCGAGCCGAAGCGGTTCAGGCAGTATTCGTTAAGCCATTTATAGTCGCGCATCGGGCAGTCCTTGTACCGGGAAATGATGGGTATTGCTGCGCTCAACCCATCCGACAAAGGTCAGAGATTCATTACATCGACAAAGCGCGGGGTAGCGCTGTCGTCGATTTTCAGGCTCTTGAAGTCAAACAGCTTGCCATCGGCCAACTGCGACGGCACCACGTTCTGCAGCGCGCGGAACATGATCTCGGTACGCCCCGGGCTCTTGCGCTCCCATTCCTGGAGCATTTCCTTGACCACCTGGCGCTGCAGGTTCTCCTGGGAGCCACAGAGGTTGCACGGGATGATCGGGAATTCCTTGAGCTGGCTGTAGGCCTCGATATCGGCCTCGCTGCAATAGGCCAGCGGGCGGATCACCACATTGCGCCCGTCATCGGACAGCAGCTTGGGTGGCATGGCCTTGAGGGTACCGCCGTAGAACATGTTGAGGAAGAAGGTTTCCAGGATGTCGTCGCGGTGATGCCCCAGGGCCATCTTGGTCGCGCCGATCTCGTCGGCGTAGGTGTACAGGGTGCCACGGCGCAGGCGCGAGCACAGCGAGCAGGTGGTCTTGCCCTCGGGGATCTTCTCCTTGACCACCGAATAGGTGTCCTTCTCGATGATGTGGTAGGGCACTCCGATGGACTCCAGATAGGCCGGCAGCACATGCTCGGGAAAGCCGGGCTGCTTCTGGTCCATGTTGACCGCCACGATCTCGAACTTGATCGGCGCCACCTTCTGCAGGTAGAGCAACACGTCGAGCATGGTATAGCTGTCTTTCCCACCGGACAGGCAGACCATGACCTTGTCGCCATCCTCGATCATATTGAAGTCGGCAATGGCTTCACCGGCCTGGCGACGCAGGCGTTTTTGCAGTTTGTTCTGGTTGACCGACAGGGTGCCCATGGTGCGCTGGAATCCGCTAGCTGGAAAAACGCGACATTTTACGCAGAAAGCCCCAAGCGCCCTACCCCATTCACGGCAAAATGCTAGGCTCGGCCGATGAATGACGAATTCACCCCCGAACAGGATCTACCCGAACAACTGCATCAGCTGCTTGCGGCCGCGCCCGCCGGCCTGGCCGAGTATCAGCTGATCCAGCAACTCAAGGCGGGGCATTGCACCCATATCCCCAACTTGCCGCTGGCCGACAAACTGGTGCTGTTTCGCACCCACTTCCTGCTGTTCAATGCGCTCTATCAGTTGCGCGACCGGCTCTGGCGCGAACAGCGTGGCACCCTGCAGATCAGCCCGCTGTGCATTCAACTGCTGCCCTACCAGGCGGGTAGCCGCGAGCTCCGCGAACAGGATCCACTGCGCGATTACTACCTGAACCTCGACCACCTGCGCGACACCGATGAGCGGGATGTGGAAAAACTGCTGGCCAGTTTCTGGACCCGCATGCAGGGTGGCGAAGAAAAACGTGCGGCGCTGGAACTGTTCGAGCTGGCCGATCAGCCGCAGGCGCTCACTCTCGCCACCATCAAGCACCGCTACCGCCAACTGGTCAGTCAGCACCACCCTGATCGCGGCGGCAGCACTGCGCGCCTGCAGTCGATCAACAAGGCCATGGAAATCCTGGAACGCTATTACGGATAGGTTTCAGAGTCCGATTTGCTCTAAGGCCACCCTCCTCCATGTCCGGATTCCTTGCCTATACTGCGACATACGGTCGCATAGGTTCGGCCTCGCACCCGGTGACGCTGTACACGCGAACCGGGCGCTGCGCTGGGGGGCGACCGCTATAACAAGAGGAGGTGTTTGGCATGATCCATCACGTTTGGGGGCTCTTCACCCATCCCGATCAGGAATGGCAGGAAATTCGTGGCGAGGAAGAAACCATCAGCCACATGTATCTCACCCACATTTTGATTCTCGCGGCAATTCCCGCAATCTCGGCCTTTATCGGCACGACCCAGGTGGGCTGGTCGATCGGCGACCGAGCGCCGGTCATGCTGACCGAGGCCAGCGCCCTGCAAATGACCATCATGACCTACCTGGCGATGCTGGCCGGCGTGGCGGTGATGGGCGCCTTTATCCACTGGATGGCGCGCACCTATGACGCCAACCCCAACCTGACCCAATGCGTGGTATTCGCCGCCTATACCGCCACACCGCTGTTTATCGGTGGCCTGGCGGCGCTTTATCCACACCTGTGGCTGGCCATGGTGGTGGGCACGGCAGCCATCTGCTACACCGTGTACCTGCTCTATGTCGGCATACCGACCTTTATGGGCATACCCGAGGACGAGGGCTTTATGTTCTCCAGCTCGGTGCTGGCCGTGGGCCTGGTAGTGCTGGTGGCCATGATCGCCACCTCGGTGATCCTCTGGGGCTTTGGCGTAGGCCCGGTGTACACCAGCTGACCGGCAAATAAGAACCACACGAAACCACCTGCGGGTGGTTTCGTCGTTTCAGAGCTGAAGCATAGAGGCAGTAAGGGCATAATCGCGAGCACATTCCAGACTGCTGCCCGCCATGCCCGAACGACTCTTAAGCCGAGTAGAAGACTGCTACCAACAGGCCGAAGGCTTCTTCAAGCGCAGCTTTGTGCGTCCGCAAGTCAGCTTCAAACTGCGCGGACAGAAAGCCGGGGTAGCCCACCTCACGGAGAACAAGCTGCGCTTCAACCCGCAGCTCTATCGGGAAAATCAGGAAGACTTTCTTCGCCAGACCGTGCCCCACGAAGTGGCGCACCTGATCGCCCATCAGCTGTTCGGCCTAAAGATCCAGCCCCATGGCGAGGAGTGGCAACTGATCATGCGCGGGGTCTATGAACTGCCGCCCAACCGCTGCCACAGCTATGCCGTGCAGCGGCGCACAAGCCGCCACTATATCTACCGCTGCAGCTGCCCGGACGGCGAATTCCCCTTCTCGCCCCAGCGCCATGCCTTGGTTGACAAGGGCCGGCGCTACTACTGCCGGCGCTGCAAGGTGACCCTGAGTTACAGCGGTGAACAGCGTATCGACTGATACCCAGCGCAGCTGGCTTAGTGAGCCGACGGCAACTCGGCGCCATTGCGTACCCGCCACCAGCCAATGGCCTGATGCTGGTCATGCAACTGCGACAGCGCCTCCACTTCATCCGCCTCGGGCACACGTCCACCGGGTAGCGCCTGCTTTGCGCCACTGCGGTGCAGGGTAAAGTCACGGGTCATCAGTACGCCATCGCCAACCGCCACCGGCTCGGGCTGGTCCGCTGCCAACAGATCCCGACCCACGCGGTGGTACTCGAAACCCGCCGGCGCCACCATTTCCACCAGGGTCGCCAACAGATCCAACTGCCCACCGGGGCGTTGTTCATCGACCTCGATACCCTTGAGTACATCCGGCCCATAGAGCACCAGGGGTACCGAGTTGCGGTCGTACAGCGGCGGATTGGCCAGCACATGATCACGGCCGTAATGGTCACCCGTAATCACGAACAGGCTATCGGGGAAGCGCTCGGCCATCTCGCGAACGAAGCGCGCGACCTCGCGATCGGCGTACCAGAAGTGTCCCAACTGGCGCAGATACTTATTGGCATCGAGCTTGGGATTGAGGCGCTCGGCGATCTCCTCGGGAAAGGCCTTGAGCGGAAAACCTTCGCTGCGCAGCTTGAGGTCATAAGGCGGATGGTTGGTGGTCGACAACACCACCGAGAGGGTCGGCCTATCGGGGCTCAGGGACTGGCGCATATAGTCGAACAGCCCACGGTCATCCACACCCCACTCGTTATGCCGTCCATAGCCTTCCATATGGCCGCCTCCATGGATATGGGCAAAGCCCTGGTCGTCGGCGAAATTGCCGACCCGGTGCCAGGACAAATATCCGCCATAGAAGAAGTGGGTGTCGTAGCCCAGGCGATTGAAGATGGCCGCTAGGCTGGTGGGATAGGTCTGGTAGGAGTTGGGCTCCAGGTTGATGCGCAGACCGCCGGCCGGCAGGCCGGAGATAATGCTCTGCAAGGTGCGCATGGTGGAGTGGGAAGCCGGCAGGAAATTGCGCAGCCACACACCCTCCCTGGCCAGCCCCTTGACCCCCTCGGCCAATTGCAGGCTGGCATATTCATCCAGCATCGGCCAGCTGTGGTAGCTCTCCATCACCAGCACAAAGACATGCTGGGGCACCCGGCCCTTGGGCCCGCGAGCCTCTACTCGCAGATATTGATCCAGATCCTTATGGCTGGCCGACGTATTGAAATAGGCCTGGGCCGCACCCCGGATATCACCACCGGGCAGCAACGCCTCGAAACCCTCACCCGAGTTCAGCTCCTGGTACTGGCGCAGGGTGTAGTAGAGCGAGGCATGAGGCATCAGCACGGATTTGTTGAGCAACTCATTGGCCGTGACCGCACTGTCCTTTTCCTGCACCGGGCGCCCACCGAAGGAGCCACGTGCCGCCGCCAGGATCAATACCAGCATGACCAGCATCAGCACCACGCGCATGCCGCGCGAGCGCTGCAAGGGCTGCAGGCGCAGTGGCACATGGGGCCCGGTACGCAGCAGGGCCTGCAGAACACCCGACAGCACCAGGCCAAGCACCAGCACCAGCAGCAGTTGCGGCAGCAAGGCATATTCCTTGTACAGGGTCAGCAACACCGCCTGGGTATCGTCTTCCACCAGGCCGAACAGGTGGAAGTTGAACACATCGTCGTATTCGCGGTAGTAACCCACCACCACCACACTCAGCAACATGCTGAGGGTCAGGTACAGCCCCACCCAGCCCAGCTGCAGGCGCTGCCGCAACCTGGGCATGGGCTGCCAGCGATGCCAGGCATCGAAGGCCAGCAAAGGCAGGAACCACAGGGTGGTGAAGCGGGCGTCGAAGCGAAAGCCCTGCTGCAAGGCCGAGAACAGGTCTTCCAGGTCGGTGCGCGCATCCAGGCCAAAGTCCAGCGCCAGCAGAAACCCCAGGCGACAGACCAGCAGCACCAGCATGCACAACAGCCAGAGCTTGCAGCTTTGCAGGAACAGCGAGAGGTAGGGAATGGGCTCGCGCGGGTGCATCCGTTGATCAGACATGCTGGTAAAAATCCGCCAGTGGTCGGTCATTGCCTATGACCGATAAGACTCAAGCCGGGATCGGCCACTTTCGCGGGCGCGGATGTTACAGCAAGATGACTGCGAGGCTTAAGTCCTGAGCCTGCCGTTTTGCTCAGAAAGTGATCAATGGCGCAGGCTTTTGCAAAGCGTTCAGCCAATTGACAGCTTGGCCGCTTACCCCACCACCCTGGCGGCCCTGAGCGCCGCAATCTGCTCGGCGCTGTAGCCCAGCTCGACCAGCACCTGTTCGCTATCAGCCCCCAGCGGCGCACCGATATGCCGTGGTGCGGGCAAGCCCGAGGAGAACTTGATCGGGCAGGCAATCTGCCGCTGCGGCGGCAAGCCCTGGCGCGGCACGTCGCTGATCAGCTCACGGGCCTTGAACTGTGGATGCTCCACCGCTTCGCCAAGGCTGAGCATGGGCTCCACGCAGGCATCCAGGCTGGCGAACAGCTGATTCCACTCGGCAAGATCGCGCTTTTCGATCTCGATCTCGATCTCGCGCTTGAGCGCTCGCTGCTCATCCGGTTTCGGCGACAGGCCGCGGGCGGCCAGTTCCGGGCGGCCCAGGGCCTGGCAGAACTGCTGCATAAACTGTGGCTCCAGGCTGCCCACCGACAGCCAGCGACCGTCGCGGGTGCGATAGTAGTCATAGAAGCTGCCGCCATTGAGCACCTGATTCTCCATCGCAGGCTCGACCCCAGCAGCCAGGTAACCGGCACCGGACATGCCGTGCAGGCTGAAGGCGCAGTCGGTCATGCTGATATCCACCTGCTGGCCCTGCCCCGTGGCCTGACGCTGGATCACCGCCGCCAGCAGGCCGATCACCCCGTGTAGCGAACCACCGGCGATATCGGCGGCCTGTATGCCCAGGGGCAGTGGCCCGCTGTCACGACGCCCGGTGTAGCTGGCGATGCCGGCCAGGGCCAGGTAGTTGATGTCATGCCCGGCGCGGTCCTTGTAGGGGCCGGTCTGGCCATAGCCGGTGATGGAGACGTAGATCAGCTTCGGGTTGATCGCCTTAAGCGCTTCATAGCCCACGCCGAGCTTGTCCATGACGCCTGGGCGAAACTGCTCCAGCACGATGTCGTACTCGGCCACCAGTTGCTTGACCAGCTCAACCGCCTCGGGCTTTTTCAGGTCCAGGGCAATGGAGCGCTTGTTGCGGTTGAGATAGGCATGGCTGGCCGACACGCCGCCATCATGGGGCGGCAGCACACGCACCAGATCCATGCGCGACGGCGACTCCACCCGCAGCACCTCGGCGCCCATATCGGCCAGCAGCAGGGAGGCAAAGGGCCCCGGCAGCAGGGTGGAGAAATCCAGCACTTTGAGGGTCGACAGCGGGCCTTGCATAACAGCTCCTCTGGGAACTCAATCCCTTAGCCCGGATGCAATCCGGGGAATATCAACAAACGCCCGGATTGCATCCGGGCTACGCAAGCGCGCTTCACTGCCAATGCAGCGGTTGCCTGGCATCCAGCTCGCCCAGCTGATCGGCAAAACGCGCCTCCAGCACATTGCGGCGGATCTTCATGGTCGGCGTCATGCAGCCGTTATCCACGGTCCAGGCTTCGCGCACCACTACAAAGTGGCTAAGGCGCTCGTGGGCCTCAAGCTTTGCATTGAGCTGCTGCAGGGTCTGGGCCAGATCGGCCGTGATCTGCTCTTGCGGCTGCTCCCGGGCCGCTGGCGACAGCTCGATCAGGGCCAGGGGCTGATCCAGATTGCTGCCCATCAGGCACACCTGCTCGACCCAGAGGTTCTTGGCGATCTCACCTTCGATCGGCGCCGGGGCGATGTACTTGCCCTTGCTGGTCTTGAAGATGTCCTTAACCCGCCCGGTGATCTTCAGGTAACCCTCGGCATCCACCTCGCCCTTGTCGCCGGTGTGCAACCAGCCATCGGTGATGGTTTCGGCGGTCTTTTCCGGATCCAGGTAGTAGCCCAGCATCAGGCTGGGGCAGCGCAGCAGAATCTCGCCATTGTCGGCGATGCGCAGGTCATTGCCCGGCATGGGTTTGCCCACGGTGCCGAAACGCACCTGGCCCGGGCGGTTGAAACAGCCATAGGCCAGGTGTTCGGTCATGCCGTAGCCTTCGCAGAGGGTCATGCCGATGCTCTGGTACCACTCCAGCAAGGCCCGCGGAATGGCCGCCGCACCGCTGACCAGAATACGCGCCCGATCCAGCCCCAGGCCCTGGCGGATCTTGCGCGCCACCAGCTTGCCAAGCAGTGGAATACGCAGCAATCGGGACAATTTGGCCTGGGGCAGCTTCTCCAGTACGCCCTGCTGAAAACGCGTCCACAAACGCGGTACGGAGAAGAACACGGTAGGCCTGACATGGCGCAGGTCGCTGGCAAAGGTGTCCAGGGACTCGACAAAGGCCACACGCCCGCCGCTGTACAGGGCATTCATCTCCACCAGAAAGCGCTCGGCAGCATGGGACAGCGGCAGGTAGGAGAAGTACTGATCCTGCTCGGTGATCTGCATCTCCCTGACCGACTGGCTACCGGCATAGGCAAAGGCCCCCGCCGAAAGCATCACGCCCTTGGGCTGGCCGGTGGTACCGGAGGTATAGAGGATGCTCAGCAGTTCCTCCGGCGCCTGCCGGTGCCCTTCGCGCAGCGGCTGATGCGCCTCCAGCAGCTCGGCCCAGGCGTACTGGGCGGCCATGGTCGGATAGGGCATGGCGATACGCATGATGTCTGCCGTAATGCCCGTCGCCAGTTTGTCCGGCTCATCCAGCTTGCCGACAAAGATCACCTTGCACTGCGAGTGACGCAGCACATAGTCGATGCTCTCGGCCGACTGCAGCGGATACAGCGGCACGCTGACCAGCCCGGCGAGCATGATCGCCAGATCGGCGATAAACCACTCAGCGCAGTTCTTCGCCAGCAGCGCCACCCGATCTCCCGGCGCGCAGCCCAGGGCCTGCAGAGCACTGGCCATGCGCCGCGCCTGGTCATCCACCTGGGCCCAGGTAAAGTCATGCCATTGCCCATTCACCGGCTGGCTCAGCCAGACCGCATCCGGGCGTTTCTCGACCCAGAGCGCCAGGCGCTCCAGGGGCAGTTGCGAAATATCACTCATCGTTATGCCCTTCTTATTGTTATGGCTCAGCTTGCTATCTGGCTTGCGGCTTGCGGCTTGCGGCTGATCCTAGAGCTTCATACCCCGGCTGATGATTTCCTTCATGATCTCCGAGGTGCCGGCGAAAATGCGCTGGATGCGCGCATTCGCGTACATCTTGCAGATCGGGTACTCCCACATATAACCCCAGCCGCCGTGCAGCTGCACGCCCTCGTCCACCACCTTGCACAGTAGCTCGGTGGTGAACAGCTTGGCCTCGGCGGCCACCTCCGGGGTGAGTTTCTTCTGGTTGTGGTCCAGCACGCAGCGGTCGACGAAGACCTGGGCCACATCGATCTGGGTGCGCATCTCGGCCAGCTTGAAGCGGGTGTTCTGGAAGTGCGAGATCGGCCGGTCGAAGGCCTTGCGCTCGCGCACATAGTCGATGGTGGTCTGCAGGGCCGCCTCGGCGCCGGCCACCGCGCCACAGGCATTGGTCAGGCGTTCCTGGGCGAGCATGTTCATCAGGTAGAAGAAGCCGCCCTTGGCGTCGCCCAGCAGGTTTTCCTTGGGCACCCGGACGTTGTTGAAGAACAGCTCGGCGGTGTCCTGGCTCTTCATACCGAGCTTTTCCAGGTTCTTGCCGCGCTCGAAGCCCTCCATCCCGCGTTCGACCAGGAACAGGCCCATGGCGTGCTTGTTACTGGGGTCGGTCTTGGCCGCGACTATCACCACATCGGCCAGCAGGCCGTTGGAGATAAACACCTTGGAGCCGTTCAGCTCAAAGTGGTCGCCCTTGTCCACCGCCGTGGTGCGCATGCCGGCCAGATCCGAGCCGGCGCCCGGTTCGGTCATGGCCACCGCGAGAATCAGCTCGCCGCTGATAATGCCCGGCATAAAACGCGCTTTTTGCTCCGCGTTGCCGTACTCGGCGATATAGGGGCCGCACAGCGCCGAATGCAGCGGCAGCATAAAGCCCGGCTCGTTGATCTTGGCCAGCTCCTCGCACATGATCTGCTCGTAGCGAAAGTCCTTGAGCCCGGCGCCGCCGTATTCCTCATCCGCCCAGGGCAGCAGAAAGCCCATGTCACCGGCCTTCTTCCACACCTCGCGGCTGACCACGCCGGCCGCTTCCCATTCGTCCTGATACGGCACCACCTCCTTCTTCAGAAAGGCGGCGAAGGCGTCGCGGAACATAGTGTGCTCGGTGTCGAAGATGATGCGCTGCATGGCAGTGGCTTCCCTGATGTGAGGTTGTCCTGCAGGTTAGGCCCCGCATGGCTGCTGCCTCAATGACCCATGCGCTCAGCCTCGATTGACCCAATCGCTCGACCGGCTTGTCCTGATTGCCACCCGCCGCCTACCATCGGCCCATAGCCAAGGAGCCCGCATGCGCGAACGCACCATCGCCAGTCATTTTGTCCGCGCCGCCCTGCGTGGCGCCGAACGCCAGGGCCACGACTGCGGGCCATTGCTGCGTCAGCTGGGTATTCAACCGGCGTTGCTGGATGAACCCCGGGCGCGCATCGCGCCCGAGCAATTCGCCCGCCTGATGCAACTGCTGTGGGAACGACTGGACGACGAATACCTGGGTTTCGGTCGCCTGCCGAGCAAGCGCGGCACCTTCGCCATGATGGGCCACGCCATCATCCACTGCCGCACCCTGGAGCGCGCCCTGAGTCGTGGCGCACTGTTCTACGGCCTGTTCCCCGAAGCCCCGACCATCAGTCTGGAACGGGAAGGTGACTGGGCGCGCCTGAGTGTGGACGACTCGACCCTGTGGGACCCGGATCATTTCCTGGTGGAAAGCCTGCTGGTGATCTGGCATCGCCTGGGCAGCTGGCTGATCGGCCAGCGTATCCGCCTGGAAGAAGCCACCTTCACCTATCCGCAGCCGGCCCATGTGGGCGAGTACGAGCTGTTGTTTCCCTGCCCCCGGCGCTTCTCGGCCGGACGCACCAGCCTGCTGTTCCACGCCCGCTATCTGACCATGCCGCTGCTGCAGGACGAACGCACCCTCAAGCAGTTCCTCCAGCATTCCCCCGCCGACCTGCTGGCCCGTCCGGATGGTGGCGACAGCCTGATCAGCCAGATCCGCCGCCTGCTCGGCCGCGACTGCCGCACCTGGCCCGACCTGGAGGCAGTGGCGCAGCAACTGCACATGAGCCCACAGACTCTGCGCCGCCACCTGCGCGAGGAAGGCTCCAGCTTTCAGGAACTCAAGGACCACCTGCGCCGGGACCTGGCCATCTACCACCTGGGCCGCGATGAACTGGCGATCCAGGACATTACCGAGCAGCTGGGCTTTTCCGAGCCCTCGGCCTTCCACCGCGCGTTCAAGAAGTGGACCGGGCTGACGCCAGGAGCCTACCGTGCGCAAGAAGGCTAGGGTCTGTCCCGCTGATAGACATGACACCAGCGGCCTACAGACGCAGGACCTCGGCCGCCCGCCCCTGCGCCTCGAACTCCCTTAGCCACTGCTTAAGCTCGGCGATGGGCTGGGGTCGACACAGCCAGAAACCCTGCAGCAGATCGCAGCCCTCGGCCTTCAGGCGGCTGGCGGTCTCGGCATCCTCAATCCCTTCCCCCACCACCCGGTAACCCAGGCTGCGCGCCATACGAATGGCCGTGGCGACGATCACCTGCGCACTTTCGCTGGTGCAGATATCGTGCAGCAACGAACGATCCAGTTTCAGCTCGGCGGCAGGCAACTGCTTGAGGTAAGAAAGGGAGGAATAGCCGCTGCCGAAATCATCGATGGACACCTCGCAGCCCAGATCGGCCAGGCCGTTGAGCGCCTGCAGGCTGCGCTGCGGGTCGCGCATGGCGGCGGTTTCGGTGATCTCCAGGATCAGGCTGTCTGGCTGCAGTCCATTGTCCTGCAGCGCCTGCTGCAGCAGAGCCTTGAGCTCGGCGGACTCCAGGTCGCGAGCCGAGATATTGATGGCCACCTTCAGCCCCCGATGCGCCCCGTGCAAGTCCGCCAGGTCCTGGGTGGCCTGGCCGATCACCCAACGGGTCAGCTGGGTGATCACCCCCGTTTCTTCGGCCAGGGGAATGAAATCTGCCGGGCTGACCCAGCCACGCTCGGCATGGTGCCAGCGGATCAGCGCCTCCATACCGACGATATGCCCGGAGCCAAGATCCTGCTTGGGCTGGTAATGCAGCATAAGCTGATTGTCCTGCAAGGCCTGGCGCAGGTCCGCCATCAGGGTCAGGCGGCTCTCGTTGTAGATATCGTAGCGGGGCGAATAGATACCGGTTTCGTGACCGTCACGGGGGGCGATTTCCATGCCCACATGGGCGTTACGAATCAGTTCGGCGGCCGACTGGCCGTGCTCCGGGTAAATGGCCGCGCCAAAGCGCGGATGCAGTTCGATGGCCAGCTGATCCAGCCCTATGGGCTCGTCCAGACGCCTGAGTGCGGCGTCGAGCGCTGCGAAATCGTTGCCCGCCTTGTCCGCATCCACCAGCAAGCCGAAGCAGTCGTTCGACAGGTGATAAACCCGCTCTTCCCGCCCCTGGTCATCGCGTATGGCCTGGATAAAGGGCAGGTCGACGGCCAGTGCCTGCATCTTCTCGGCCACCCGTTTCATGATCCGCTCACTGCGGGAAAGGCCCAGGGTACGGTTGATCTCATCCAGACGCGTGATCCGGGCGAGCCCCAGCATATAGCGGCGCTCAGGCGCCTTGAGCAGCTGCTGCTCCACCATCCACTCGAAGCGGTTACGGTTGGGCAGCCCGGTCACCGGGTCATGGGTCAGGGCCTCGGTCAGCAGGTTCTGCGCGATGTTGCGCGAGCGCGCCTCCTGCAGGCTGGCGGCCTGGGCGGCAATCTTCTCCTCGCGTTCACGGTACAGCCGATCCGCCAGGGCCAGGGTGAGGATAAAGGCTTCCAGCGCAGAGCCAATCTGCATGGCATGTTCGGTAAAGAAGTGCTCCGGAAAGGCCCCGAGCGCCCGCCCGGCCGTGGCCAGAACCCCGATCGTCAGGGGCGTCCAGGCCAAGGTAAAGAAGGCACCGGCGCGCTCGCCCGCCATCCACACCACAGGGCCGGCCACCAGCAACAGCGAAAAGAACAGCAGCGCGGAAAACGAGGCCAGCTGAATACCCAGGTGATAGTCGAGAAATGGCGCCGAGCACAGATACAGCAGCTCGAACAGCATCATGGCCAGCAGCACCTTGTCCAGGCGCGGACTGTTGACCCGGGTATTCAGGAACTCCCGGCAGAACAGCAAGGAAAACAGGGCCAGGCCGGGTATCGACACCAACAGCACCTTGGCATGCAGTTGCGGTGCATAGGGGTACAGGTGCTGGAAACTGAAGCCCTTGATGGAAGCGAAAAACAGCAGATAGCCCAAGAGTGCCAGGGCGTAATAGAGATACAGTTTCTCGCGCAGGCTCAGGTACACGGCGAGATTGATCAGGATGATGACGAAGATGCAGCCGTAGTAGAAAAAGTGCAGCTTCAGCTCATGGGCGGTCGCTTCGAAGAACGCCTGCTCATGCCAGATGCGCAACGGCACGATCATCGAGCCGCCCGTGGCCACCCGTACAAAGACCGTCTGCACCTCGTCAGGCGCCAGGGACAGACGCAGCAGCATGCTCGGGTGGTCCACGTCACGGGGATAAAACGGTCTGTGATCGCCGGTATGCAGCTGCCTGAGCTGCACAGCCCCCGAATAGACATGGAACACCACATCATCGAGCTGGGAATAAGCCAGCTCGGCAATCAGGCTCAGGTGCATCGGCGTGCGATTGTGCAGTGAAAACCGCAGCCAGTAGGCCGAGGGGGTCAGGCCGAAGGTGGCGCTGCCATTGGCCACCCATGACCAGTGCTGATCTGGTAAGCGCGCCACCTGCTCAATCGAGGCCTCGCCTGCTGGGTCTTCCCAGAACTGGAAATGGGCCCCGATAGCGGCCCCTTGAGTGATCTCGATCGGTTCTGGCTGCGCCAATGCCCCAGGACTCAGACAGGCCAGCAGCACAGCGACCAGAGCCTTGAACGCCTGGTTCAGATGCACGGAATGATGTCTCCGTTAACGGCTATTGGGAGCACCTTGTTCTTATTGCACCCAGTGTAGCCGCCCCGTGCGCTTAGGGCAGTGGCAAAGAGACATCTCCGTGTAGCGATTTGTAGCCTAACGCAGTGGATCGGGCCGACTTCGTGCCGGCAGCAAGGCCATGCGCCCAGGCGCTTTCGTGCAGAGCTGAACCGACAGCTAGCCCGCGAGCGGCAGACGAATACGGAAACAGGCCCCCCCCAGTTCGGAATCCTCCAGCTGCAAGTCGCCGCCATAGCTGTCGATGATGTCCTTGACCACCGCGGTGCCTATGCCCTGCCCCGGGTGCTGGGCATCCAGACGCTCGCCGCGGCGCAGAATGCGCGCGCGCTGATCGGCCGGTACACCGGGGCCATCGTCCTCAACCCGCAGTTCGAGCATGCCGCCCTGTACCTCGGCACTGACCCTGACCTGGCCCAGGCACAGGCGATAGGCGTTCTCCAGCAGGTTGCCGAGCAACTCCAGCAGGGCGCCCTGCTCCATGGGCACCCACAGCTGTTCGGGCATAACGCGCAGCAGGCGCACCTGCTTGTCGTGGTAGACCTTGTCCAGTGCGCCGCTCAGGGTATCCAGCAACGGCATCAGGGGCACCCGATGGCGCACCAGGCCGCTCTTGCGCAGGCTGGCGCGCTGCAACTGGTAACTGATCTGCTGGCTCATGCGTTCGATCTGTCCCTGCAGTACCTGGGCCTGTTCACGATTGTGCGGCTGGTTGGCGATGACCTCGCTGACCCCCTGCAGCACCGCCAGGGGCGTTTTCAGGCTGTGGGCCAGGTCGTCCAGAGAATGCTTGTAGCGTTCCCGCTGCTGGCGCTCGCCATCGAGCAGGCGGTTGAGCGAGCGGATCAGGCGCAGCAACTCGCGGGGGTGCTCCTCGCTGAGGCTGTCGCGCGCCCCGGCCTCCACCTGGTCCAGCTCGCCACTGAGGCCGCGCAGGCTGCGAAACCCCCAGGTCAGGCCGAACCAGAGCAGCGCCACCAGCACCAGCAGGGCACCACCCAGCCAGAGCTGCAGCTGATTGTTGAAACGCCGGTAGAGCACCTCGTACTCGCTGGCCGGCTGCAGGGTAATCACGCTGAAGGCCGCGCTCTGGCCGCGCAGCAGGTCCACTTCGACGTCATAGAGAAACAGGCGCTGGCCCTGCTCGTCCTGCAGCTGCAGAAACTCATGGCCGCGACCGTCATAGTGGGGCACGTAATCCAGCCGCCGCGGGGCCGAGCGCGAACGCCAGACCAGATTGCCCTCACGGTCGAAGATCATCCCCAGCAGGGTGGCGTCGAGGTTTTCGAACTCTTCGTCAGGCAACTGATCGGGCATCTGCAGCTGGCCGTTCTCGCTGCGCGCGGCCGAAACCAGGGCGGCCGCATCGGCGGCCAGGCGTTTTTCGATGGACTGCTCCAGGGCAATCACGAAAGCCCCGCGCAACGCCGGTAACAGGGCCAGGATAAACAGCACCGCCAGGGCCGTAGTGCCCAGGATCAGGCGCAGACGCAGGGAGGCGCCACGCTGGTTGCGGGTCACGCGGCGCAGCAGCAGCCTCATCGGCAGCGCTCGGTAAACAGGTAGCCCTGGCCGCGCACGGTATCGATGGGCTTGAACTGGATATCGCCTTCCAGCTTGCGACGCAGACGCCCCACCAGCACCTCGATGACATTGGCGTCGCGCTCCTCGTCATCCGGATACAGTTGCTCGATCAGGCGTTCCTTGGCCACCACCTGCTGCTGGTGGCGCATCAGGTATTCGAGAATGCGGTATTCGTAAGCGGTCAGCGCCAGGGGCTGGCCCTGCAGGCTGGCCTGCTTGCGGTTGAGATCCAGCTCCAGCGGGCCGGCACTGATGCTGGCCTGGGTAAAGCCCGAGGCACGGCGCAGCAAGGCATTCAAGCGTGCCTCCAGCTCCTCGAACTGAAAGGGTTTGACCACATAGTCATCGGCCCCGGCGGCCAGCCCCTCGACCTTGTCCTGCCAGTTGCCCCGGGCGGTCAGGATCAGAATGGGGAAGTGCTTGTCCTGACTGCGCAGCTGGCGGATCAGGTCCAGGCCACTCATGCCCGGCAAGCCAAGATCGACCACGGCCAGGTCATGGTTGTATTCGGCGGCGCGGTACAAGGCCTCCTCAGCATTGGCCACGGCATCCACCACATGGCCCTGCTCGCCCAGACGGCTATAGAGATGGTGACGCAGCAGCGCCTCGTCCTCCACGACCAGCAATTTCATCCAGCGGCCTCCTGCAATGAAGCGGCCGGGCGCAACGCCCGGCTCTTTCGGTGAATGATGGCTCAGAACTTGTAGTTGGCGCCCAGGTACAGCTGGCCACTGCTGTGCAAGTCCAGGGAGCCGAGCTTACCACCGCCATGGGCGGCCATCTCGGTGCTGGCATTGCTGCGCAGGTAGCGATAACCGGCCTCGATCGAGGCATTGTCGTTGATATCCTGCAGCAGACCGACTTGCAGGCCCAGGGCGTAGCCGATATCGCTGTCACGCTTGAGACCCTTGCTCTCCTGCTCCAACTTGATCAGGCCGGCGGTGGCGCCACCGAACAGCTTGGTGTTGTAGCTGCCCACCGGCACAAACACATCGTAGCTGCCCAAGAGGTTCTGCTGGCGCAGTTTAAAGCCCTGGTAGCTGTCGGAAACATTCTCGTAGGTCATGTAAAAGCGCGAGTCATCGCTGACCTGACCGGCCCGCACACCCCAAGTACCGGTGTCGTTGATCACCTTGTCCAGCTTGGGATTGTTCAGGTTGCTGTTCAGCGCGCTGGATTTCTGGATGTTGTTGTCGGTCTGGCCCCAGGTCAGGCCGACGAAGGTGTCAGAAGCATTGGCCGCAGCAGCGGCGAAGGTCAGGGAAGTGGCCAGGGCCAGTTTGCTCAGAGTGCGGTTCATGGTGACGTCCTCAGTGGTTGATGGCTGTTGCTTAACTCGGGGCCTATGTTGCCCAAGCCTTGCTGAACGCCCCCTGAACCCTTGCTGAACCTGAGCTGAACAGCTCACACCTTGCGTGCACTCAGCGCCGCCGCGCTAAAAAGCATCGCCAACACGGCCAGCAGGGCAGGCCAACCGGCATGCTCCCATACATAGCCGGCGCCATAGCCAATCACGCTGGAGCCCAGGTAGTAGGCACACAGATACAGGGCCGAAGCCTGCGCCTTGGCGATCCGGGCGCGCTGCCCAACCTGGCCGCTGGCCACCGCATGGGCGGCAAAGAAGCCCAGGGTCAATAACGCCAGTCCCGCCACGACGGCACCCAGCCAGGGCAAGGCGCAGAGCGCGACCCCCAGCAGCATGATGAGAATGCCGCCGAGCAGTACCCGTCCGGGGCCAAGACGCGGCACCAGGCGCCCGGCCCAGCCGGCACTGACAATACCCAGCAGATAGACGGCGAACAGCAGGCCAATCTGTGCCGCTGAGAGACTGAAAGGCGCAGCCACCAGGCGAAAGCCGACATAGTTGAACAACGCGACAAAACCGCCCATCAGCAGGAAGGCCAACAGGAACAGACGCCGCAACTGAACATTGCCCAGATGCGCGGCAAAGTTACCGAGCAGGCCGTGCAGCGACAGAGGCTGCGGGCTGAAATGCCGCGAGGCAGGCAGCAGCCAGAGGAACAATCCCAGCGCCAGGATACCGAGGCCGGCAATGCCAGCCAAGGCCAGAGGCCAGCCCCCCAGATCGCTGAGCAGGCCGGCCAACAGGCGCCCGAGCAGACCGCCCAGCGCGGTACCTCCGATATACAGACCCATCGCCGCCGGCAACGCCTGGGGGTCGAACTCCTCGCCGACATAGGCCATGGCCAAGGCCGGCAGGCCGCTCAGGGCCAGGCCAAGCAAGGCGCGCAACCAAAGCAGCTGGTCCCAGCCCTGCACCAGGGCACAGAGCAACCCCAGCAACGACGCCAGGCCCAAGGCTGCGGCCATCATCGGCTTGCGGCCGAAACGCTCGGCCAGGGCACCTGCCAGAAGCAGGCAGACGGCCAGGCTTAGTGTGGTCAACGACAGTACCAGGCTGCTGGCCGCCGCCGACACCCGAAAATGCTGCGCCAGCATAGGCAGCAAAGGCTGCACGCAATAGAGCAAGGCAAAGGTGGCAAAGCCTGCACAAAACAGCGCCAGGGTGGCGCGGCGATAGTCGCGGCTGCCGCGGCGCAGGTGACCGCATGAAGAAGCGTCAGGCATTGGCAGGCTCGTAGAACAGCTCTGGAACAGGGGCTACGGCAGATTAACACGGGGCGCCGCAAGGGGTTTCAGCCCTTTTCCGATGGCTATAGACGGCAAACGGTACATTTGCCCACACCCTTTTCAGGGTCTAGGCTGAACCGGGTAGCGCAATGGAGCAGCCCCATGTCCAGCGAAGAACACGCCCCCAGGACAAAGGCCAAGGAAACCCGCCTGTTCCTGTTTCTGGTGATCTGCCTCTTTCCCCTGCTGTCCGTGGCCCTGGTCGGTGGCTACGGCTTTCTGATCTGGTTTATGCAGATGTTGTTGGGCCCGCCTGGCCCGCCCGGCTGAGTCCCCCTGCCCGCAACCACCCTGGAGCCAAGGAATATGGCCGAAGCCCTGCATATCGCCAGCCTGCTGGTACACGTCCGCCCGGAACTGCTCGATGCGGTGAAGGCAAACCTACGTCTGCTCGAAGGCCTGGAACTGCACCAGGAAAGCCCCCTGGGCAAGCTGGTGGTGGTGCTGGAAACCGAGCATGAGCGACAGATTCTCGAACGCATCGAGCAGATCAGCAACCTGCCCGGCGTACTCAATGCCGCCCTGGTCTATCACGAAATGCTGAGCGAAGCAGGCTGTTGAAAACGTAGGCGAGGCAGCCAGTGCAAGGCAAAAACAGGCGAGGACGCGGAGTTTACGAGCTGTAAATGAGCAGTCCGAGCCTGTTTTTAACGCGGCAATGGCAACGTAGGTAGTTTTTCAACAGCCTGATTAGAAGGAGTCGCTGAATGAGCATAACCCGCCGCCAATTCGCCAAGGCCAATGCCGCTGCCATCGCCGCTGCGGCCGCCGGCCTGCCCATTGCCACCTCGGCCAGCAACCTGATCACCGAGGCCGATCTGACCAGTCTGAACTGGAACAAGGCGCCCTGCCGCTTCTGCGGCACCGGCTGCAGCGTGATGGTGGCGACCCGCGACAACCGCGTGGTGGCCACCCATGGCGACGTAAAAGCCGAGGTCAACCGCGGCCTGAACTGCGTCAAGGGCTACTTCCTGTCGAAGATCATGTACGGCGTCGACCGCCTGACCCAGCCGCTGCTACGCATGAAGAATGGCGCCTACCACAAGCAGGGCGAGTTCCAGCCGGTGAGCTGGGATCAGGCCTTCGACATCATGGCCGTGAAGATCAAGGAGGCGATACGCGAACAGGGCCCCGAAGCGGTGGCCATGTTCGGCTCGGGGCAGTGGACCATCTGGGAAGGCTACGCGGCCAACAAGCTGATGAAGGCGGGCCTGCGCAGCAACAATATCGACCCCAACGCCCGCCACTGCATGGCCTCGGCAGTGATGGGCTTTATGCGCACCTTCGGCGCCGACGAACCCATGGGCTGCTATGACGATATCGAGGCCGCCGATGCCTTCGTGCTGTGGGGCTCGAACATGGCCGAGATGCACCCCATCCTGTGGAGCCGGGTCACCGACCGCCGCCTGAGCTATCCCCACGTCAAGGTGGCGGTGCTGTCCACCTTCGAGCATCGCAGCTTCGAGCTGGCCGATATGCCGATGGTGTTCAAGCCGCAAAGCGATCTGATGATCCTCAACTACATCGCCAACCACATCATCCAGTCCGGCGCGGTCAATCAGGACTTCGTGCGCAAGCACACCAAGTTCGCCCTGGGCGCCGACGATATCGGCTACGGCCTGCGGGCCGATCATCCACTGGAAATGCAGGCGAAGAATGCGGACAAGGCCAACACCTGGACGGATATGTCCTTCGAGGCCTTCGCCGCCTTCGTCAAACCCTACACCCTGGAGCGCACCGCCACGGAAACCGGCGTGCCGGCCGAGCGCCTCAAGGCCCTGGCCGAGCTGTATGCCGACCCCAAGCGCAAGGTCATGTCGTTCTGGACCATGGGTTTCAACCAGCATGTACGCGGGGTGTGGGCCAACAACCTGATCTATAACATCCACCTGCTTACCGGCAAGATCAGCGAACCGGGCAACAGCCCCTTCTCCCTGACCGGCCAGCCCTCGGCCTGCGGCACCGCCCGCGAGGTCGGCACCTTCGCCCACCGCCTGCCCGCCGACAAGCTAGTCACCAACCCCAAGCACCGGGAAACCGCGGAAAAGATCTGGAAGCTGCCCCCCGGCACCATTCAGGAGAAACCCGGCTTCCACGCCGTGCAGCAGAGCCGCATGCTCAAGGACGGCGTGCTGAAGTTCTACTGGACCCAGGCCAGCAACAATATGCAGGCCGGGCCCAATATCATGCAAGAGATCCTGCCCGGCTGGCGCAACCCCCAGGCCTTCGTCGTGGTGTCCGATGTCTACCCCACGGTGTCGGCCCAGGCCGCCGACCTGATCCTGCCCAGCGCCATGTGGGTGGAAAAGGAAGGCGCCTATGGCAACGCCGAGCGCCGCACCCAGTTCTGGCACCAGCTGGTCAAGGCGCCGGGCGAGGCCAGATCCGATCTGTGGCAGCTGGTGGAGCTGTCCAAGCGCTTTACCACCGACGAAATCTGGCCCGCCGAACTGCTGGCCAAGGCGCCCGCCTACAAGGGCAAGAGTCTTTACCAGGTGCTGTTCGCCAATGGCCAGGTCGACCAGTACCCGCTGGAACAGATCGAAGCCGGCTACGCCAACGATGAAGCGGCGGCCTTCGGCTTCTACCTGCAGAAGGGCCTGTTCGAGGAATACGCTCAGTTCGGCCGCGGCCACGCCCACGACCTGGCGCCTTTCGATACCTACCATGCCGAGCGCGGCCTGCGCTGGCCGGTGGTGGATGGCCAGGAGACCCGCTGGCGCTACCGCGAGGGCCTCGATCCCTATGTGGCCAAGGGCAGCGGCGTGCAGTTCTACGGCCATGCCGACAACAAGGCGATCATCTTTGCCCTGCCCTACGAGCCGGCCGCCGAGGCGCCCGATGCCGACTACCCGTTCTGGCTCAGCACCGGCCGGGTACTGGAACACTGGCACACCGGCAGCATGACCCAGCGGGTCGAGGAGTTGCACGGCGCGGTGCCCGATGCCCTTGTCTATATGCACCCGGACGACGCCACGGCCCTCAAGGCCCGGCGTGGCAGCGAAGTGAAGATCATCAGCCGGCGCGGCGAAATGCGCGCACGCATCGAAACCCGTGGGCGTAACAAGCCGCCCCAGGGTCTGGTGTTCGTACCCTTCTTCGATGCCAACAAGCTGATCAACAAGGTCACCCTGGACGCCACTGACCCGATCTCCAAGCAGACCGACTACAAGAAGTGTGCGGTGAAGATCGAACTGATCAGCCTGGCCTGAGGAGCACTGCCATGAACCTTTCTGTACTGCCCCTGCTACTGCTTGGCGCGTTTAGTCTGGCCGTAGCCGCCGACTACCCCCTGGACGCCCCGGCACCGGATGGTCGCCGCGTTGGCGGCACAATCAGCCAGAGCCTGCCAGCCCCGGCCATTGCCAGCGAGGAGAACAAGAGCCTCAAGCGCGAACGCAACTACCCCGAACAGCCGCCGACCATCCCCCACAGCATCGAGGGCTATCAGGTGGACGCCAATGGCAACAAGTGCCTGTCCTGCCACAGCCGCGCCGGCAGCGCCCGCAGCCAGGCGCCGATGATCAGCATCACCCACTATATGGATCGCGACGGCCAGCCCCTGGCCGCCGTAGCACCGCGCCGCTATTTCTGCACCCAGTGCCATGTGTCGCAGCACGAGGTCAAACCCCTGGTGGAAAACAACTTCCAGAATATCGACCAGCTGCTGCAAGACACCGCCAAGCCCTGAGGAGGCCTTATGAAGTCATTGCTGGCCCTGCTCAAGGATTACTGGGGCATCCTGCGCCGCCCGAGCGTGCACTACAGCCTGGGCTTTCTCACCCTCGGTGGCTTTGTCGCCGGGATCATCTTCTGGGGCGGGTTCAACACCGCGCTGGAGGTCACCAACACCGAACAGTTCTGCATCTCCTGCCATGAGATGCGCGACAACGTCTATGTCGAACTGCAGGCCACCGTGCACTACAGCAACCGTTCCGGTGTCCGCGCCACCTGCCCGGACTGCCATGTGCCGCACCAGTGGACCGACAAGATCGCGCGCAAGATGCAAGCCTCCAAGGAAGTCTGGGGCAAGATCTTCGGCACCATCAGCACCCGCGAGAAATTCCTGGAAAAACGCCGCGAACTGGCCGAACACGAATGGCATCGGCTGAAAACCAACGATTCCCTGGAGTGCCGCAACTGCCACAACTTCGACTATATGGACTTCACCAAGCAGAGCCCGCGCGCCCGGCAGATGCACTCCACCTCCCTGGCCGAGGGCAGCGCCACCTGCATCGACTGCCACAAGGGCATCGCCCACAAGCTGCCGGATATGAGCGGCGTACCGGGCTGGTAAAGGGGAGCACAGCATGCATGCCCATATCAGCGTGATCACCCTGGCGGTGGACGATCTGCAACGCGCCCTGCGCTTCTACCGCGACGGCCTGGGTCTGGCCTGCGGCGGCATAGTCGGCACGGAGTTCGAGCACGGCGCGGTGGCCTTTATCGACCTGCAGCCAGGATTGAAACTGGCCCTCTGGCCCCGTGCCAGCCTGGCCTGGGACAGTGGTCTGCAAGCACCGCCAGCCAGCCCCGGGCACTTCAGCCTGGGCCACAATCTGGCCAGTCGCAGCGAGGTGGATAGCCTGATGGCACAGGCCGCAGCCGCCGGCGCACAAATCGTCAAGGCGGCTCACGAGACCTTCTGGGGTGGTTATGCCGGCTACTTCTGCGACCCCGACCAGCATCTCTGGGAAGTAGTGTACAACCCCCATCTGCTGCCGCCGGATCAGTCGCCGGTCGGTGCACGACATAAACAATGCAGCGGGTAGCCCGGATAAGCCCTGGCGCAATCCGGGAACCTGCGCAGACATCTCCGGCCAGTCATGCCCCGGACGGCGCCGTGCATGTTCGGCTCAGCACAGGGGAACGAGCACTAAAAACGCCATATCCCAATAGCCTGTTGCGTTCAGCTTCGCCATTGAACGTGAGCATGCCTGGGGCCGGGTGCGCCATGTGCACCAACTCAGGCGACCAATTGCTGGTGCGCACGGCGCACCCTACATAGTACCCATAAAAAACCGCGGCTTTGGGCCGCGGTTTTTTAGCTGTCCCTCTAGCGGGCTCAGCCCTTGAGACGCAGCTTCTCCGGGTTGATCAGGAAGCGGGCCAGGGCCGGCAGCAGCCAGATCGCACCGATCATGTTCCACAGGAACATAAAGGTCAGCATCAGGCCCATGTCGGCCTGGAACTTGATCGCCGAGAAGATCCAGGTCGCCACACCGATGGCCAGGCAGACGCCGGTGAACAGCACGGCCTTGCCGGTGGACTTGAGGGTCTCGTAGTAGGCTTCCTGCAGGGACAGGCCCTGACGCAGGAAGCTTTCCAGACGGCTGTAGATATAGATGCCGTAGTCGACACCAATACCCACACCCAGGGCGATAACCGGCAGGGTCGCCACCTTCACCCCGATGCCCATGTAGGCCATCAGCGCATTACCCAGTACCGAGGTCAGCACCAGCGGCAGGATCACGCAGAGGGTCGCGGCCAGGGAGCGGAAGGTCAGCAGACACATGATGCTCACCGCCGCATACACCGCGATCAGCATGGTGCGCTCGGAAGCGGCGATCACTTCGTTGGTCGCCGCCTCGATACCGGCGTTACCGGCCGCCAGGATGAACTGCAGGCTGTCGCTGTTGTACTGCTTGGCGAAGTCTTCGGCGACCGCGACGGAACGCGACAGGGTCTCGGCCTTGTGGTCTTCCAGGAAGATCAGTACCGGTGCCACCGAGCAATCACCGTTGTACAGGCCGTCGGCCCGGGCAATGGAGTTGTTCAGCACGTCCTGGTTACGCGACAGGGTTTCCCACTTCAGGTTGCCCTCGTTCATGCCCTTGATCACCTGGCGCGACACCGTGACCATGGAGATGGCCGACTGTACGCCTTCGGTGTTCTCCATCTTCCACATCAGCTCGTCCATGGCGGCCAGGGTCTCATAGGCCGAGCAGCCTTCCGGCGGCGTCTTGACCATGACCACCAGCACGTCGGAGCTGGTCGAGTAGTTGCGGATAACGAAGTCGTTGTCCAGGTTGTAGCGCGAATCCGGGTGCAGTTCCGGAGCGCCCTGGTCAAGGTCACCGATTTTCAGGTTCTGCCCGTACCACAGGCCACCGCTGAGTGCCGCAACGGCCACCACCACGGAAATCGGTGCCACCATGGGGTGAGCGAAGTTGGAAATGGCGCGCCACAGCGGATGGTTCTTGGCGGCATTCTCGCGGCTGATACGCACCGAGCGCTTGCTGACACCGATATAGGAAATCATCACCGGCAGCAGGATCAGGTTGGTCAGGATAATCACCGCCACGCCCATGGAGGCGCCGATGGCCAGCTCGCGAATCACGCCGATATCGATCAGCAACAGGGTGATAAAGCCCACGGCATCCGACAGCAACGCCACCAACCCCGGAATAAACAGCTGACGGAACGCCATACGCGCAGCCGTCAGGGCGTCGGGAGCATCCCCCGAGGCCATGGCGATGCCGTTGATCTTCTGCACGCCATGGGAAATACCGATGGCAAATACCAGGAACGGCACCAGCATCGAATAGGGGTCCAGACCGAAGCCCAGGGTGTGCAGCAGGCCCAGCTGCCAGATCACCGCCACCAGGGTGGTGACCACCACAGCCAGGGTGCTCTTGAAGCAGTTGGTGAACCACAGCAGCAAGACGAAGGTGATGCCGATGGCCACGGCAAAGAACATCGCCACACCGATCAGGCCGTCGATCAGGTCACCGACCTTCTTGGCAAAGCCGATGATATGGACTTTGACGTTGGGATTCTGCGCCTGATACTTCTCGCGGATCTTCTCTTCCAGTTCGTGGGAGAACTTCTGGTAGTCGAGGGGGATCTGCTTGCTCTGATCGTTAGGGTCGGCATAGGTCTCCAGCAACGGCAAATCGACAATGCTCGACTTGAAGTTGTTGGCCACCAGACGACCGATCTGGCCGGACTTGAGGATATTGCTACGCAGATCCTCCAGGCTCTCGGCCGAGCCGTCGTAGGTCTGCGGGATCACCTCGCCACCGGCGAAGCCTTCCTCGGTCACTTCGGTCCAGCGCACGCTGGGGCTCCACAGCGACTTCATGCCGGAGCGGTCGACGCCGTTGATATAGAAGGCCTCGTCATGGATCTGACGCAGGGTCTCCATATATTCCTTGCTGAAGATATCGCCATCCACTGCTTCCACGGAAATACGCACGGTATTACCGAGGTTGGCCAGATCGTTGCGGTGCTCCAGCATCTTCTGGATATAGGGATGCCCCAGGGGGATCATTTTCTCGAAGCTGGTCTGCGGGCGAACCTGGGCCGCCTGGAAGAACAGGAAAATACTGATCAACAGGCACAGCAGGATAACGGCCGGGCGGTTGTTGAAAATCAACCGCTCCAGGAAGGAAGCTGGTTGTTGTTGGTGCTTAGTCATGCAAAGGCTCCCGGCTTGTTATTGTTGGCCCAGATCGGCGCCAGTGGGCGCTGCGAGGTGCACGCCGCCCTGCCCCACCAGAATCAGGTTGCCGTTATCCATTGCCGCAATGCCGGCCAGGGAAAGGCGGTCGGCACGATTGATCACACTGAAGCTCTGGCCACTGTCCTTGCTGGTCAACACCGTGCCGCCATGACCGACCACCACCACGGTCCCATCAGCCAGCAGGTTGCCGTCCGACAGGCCGAATTCCAGCGGGCCATTGTTTTCGGTATTGAGGTTGATGGCCTGCCAGCTGTCACCGAAATCGGTGGAGCGGAACAAGTGGCCACGCAGGCCATAGACCAGCAGGGTATTGGCTTCATGAGTGCCCAGGGCACCGAACAGCGAGCCCTCGTAGGGGCCATCCAGGGTTTCCCAGGTCTGCCCCCAGTCGGCGGAGCGGAACATCGCGCCCTGCTCGCCCACAACAAACAGGCCGGCATCCTTGACCTCGACGATGGCATTGAGGTGGTAACCGTCTTCGTTATCCATGCGCTCGCTGACAACGTCCCAGTTCTCACCACCATCGGTGGTTTCCAGCAGTGCACCATAGGCACCGATGGCATAGCCGGTGTCGCGGTCGCGGAACCAGACATCCAGCAGCGGCGCTTCCATCTCCAGGTCTTCGTACTGCTTGACCCAGGTGGCGCCGGCATCACGGCTCGCAAGAATCTGCGCGTCATGGCCTACGGCCCAGCCATGCTGCTCATCGACAAAGAACACCGAGGCCAACAACTGGCGGGTCGGCACCTTGGCCTGCAGCCAGCTGGCGCCATTGTCGTCGGAATAGAGGATATGGCCACGATCACCCACGGCGACCAGGCGCTTGCCGGCTCGGGTGACATCCAGCAGCAAGCTGTGCTGGGCCTTGGCCGATTCGATGGCGTATTGGCTGGCAGCGTCGCCGCTACCCTGCGCATGGGCAGGCATGGCTGCGAAAGTCAGCATGGACAGCACACTGCACAGCGAGAGCGCTTTAGCCAGCGGCGAGTGGACGCGTAACGCCGATATGCGGGGCAAGCCCACTGCATGACCGGTCTGGGTGCGCCGCATGACGGGCTCACTCATATACCTTCCCCCTTGTTCTTATAGGTAGCACTACCGTTATAGCAGAGCCGTGTATCCTACTGAGCTTTGAAAAGTCCTGACAATCGGCGTGACGTTATCTTTTGTTAAGCCAACCCGCGCGATAGAGGCGTTAGTCGAGTGTAGAGCATGCCCTGACAGAAAAAGGCCGCTACTTGCGTAGCGGCCTTGGCATTGACACCCGGCTGAATCAGCGGGTACCGCGACGGCGCAGGGCAGCCGGCTTGAAGTAGCCATCATCCGGAACCGGCTGGCTGAAGTCGATGGTGCTCGACTCCTCGTTGTCCAGGTTCTGCACGTGGTAACGGCGTGCCTGCAGGTCGTGGAAGCTGTCCAGGGCTGACCAGGTGGTCGGCAGATCGTAGTAGTTCTTCAGGTAGGCGATCGACACGCGCCACAGCTCGCCACGGCCGTCGTACTGATCCACCACTGCAGCCTGCCAGCTGTCCTCGTCGAGGAACAGGGTTCGCTTGGAATAGATATGACGGGCACCGGATTTCAGCGTGCCTTCCACCACCCATACCCGGTGCAGCTCGTTGCGGGTAACCGCCGGGTTCATATGGCCGACCTGCAGCAGGTCCTTGTACTTCACGCTCGGGCTGGTGATCTTGTAGTTGTTGTAAGGAATGTAGATTTCCTTCTTGCCCACCAGCTTCCAGTCATAGCGATCCGGCGCACCGTTGAACATATCGGTGTCGTCGGCAGTACGCAGGCCATCGGCGGCCGCGATCGGAGTGTCATAGGCCAGGTTCGGCGCACGACGCACACGGCGCTGACCGGCGTTGTAGCCCCAGGCCTGACGCGGTTCCCTGACCTGATCCAGGGTCTCATGCACCAGCACCGCACCACCGGCCAGGCGCGCCGGGCTCTTGGTGAAGGACAGGTAGTAGAACATGATGTTGCCCAGGTCGGCGACACTGCCCTTGGGGTTGTAGAACTTGAACATGGCTTCCTGCTGCGAGGTCACCAGGGAGAAGCTGCCATTGCGCTGCACCGCCACTTCCGAGGCGCGACGCACGATATAGGTACCACGGTAACGGGCGATATGGTTCCACAGGGCTTCCACGCCGTTCTGCGGAATCGGGAACGGAATACCACCGTAGGCATCGGTAAAGCCGTTACCGCCACCCACCAGCTTGGCAGTGGTGGCGTTCTTGATGCTGTTGTCATACACCCACTGCGGCGCCGAACCGGAACGACGGGTCTGGTAGACCGGCATCTGGTAGGTGGTGGGGTAGGCATTGAACATCGCAATCTGACCAGGAGTCAGATTGTCCTTGTACTGATCCAGATTGGCCTTGGTGATGGTAAACAGCGGCTTGTCATCGGCAAAGGGGTCCGGATGGTGCTGCCCGGCGCCCTTGTAGCCGGCCGGCGGCTGGGTAATGCCACCGGTCCACTCGGGGATGGTACCCGCCGCGTTACCGGCCTTCTCGGCACCGAAAGGGGTCAGGCTGGTGCCCAGCTTGGCGGCTTCCTGAGGCGATACGGCAGCCAGCGCACTAGCGGCGGACAGTGCCAGCGCAACGGCAGCACCGATCAGGGTGTGCTTTTTCAGCATCTTGATTCTCCGTGAGAGCTTGTCCATCGGGCGCCTGACGGCACCCGATGCTGTTCTAGTTATGTTTTAGAAGGAGTACTTGACGTTCAGACCGATATTGTCGCGGTCGCGAGCACCGTTGTTCTGACCGGCACCAAAGAACTCGGTGTACTGGATCTCTGCTTCCAGGCTATTCAGGTAACTGGCGCGCAGACCCAGGGTGTAAGCCTTGCGACCCTCGATAAAGTTACCGGTCTGGTGCGAATTGCCCTCGAAGTCATGCTTGTACACGGCGAACGGCGACAGGTTTACGCCGGCATAGACATCGTTCCAGGTGCCGGAAGCGACCAAGGTATAGCCATAGGCGTTTTTATTGATCTGGTCGTTGCGGTTATCGCGGTCTTCGTTGCCGATATAGGCGTTGTTGCCACGACCGGCAAAGTAACGAGTGCCATTACGCGACTCATACTTGAGGCTACTGCCGCGCACATGCTCGGAGGCCAATTCAAACACCCCGAACAACGAGTCAAAACCCAGGCTCGGGCCAAAGTTGTAAATGGTGCCCAGAGAGGCGTTATAGGCTTCGACACGCTCATAATTGTGAATCTGATCGGTAATGGTCACCATCTGACCACCAATATTGGCGGTACCACCACCCACCAGCGTCGCCGCCTGAGTCAGCAAATCGCCGAGCAAGTCATTGGTTGCGGCGATGCCAATCGGCAGATTCGGACGATAGGCCAACTCACCGAAAACAGATGCATCGGCAAC
>OGCL01000525.1_pt1 | contig 40558 bp, 32 predicted proteins | sample 1570041 | NCBI WGS metagenome assembly OGCL01 (sample SAMN06266162, study PRJEB24511) | hot springs metagenome | isolation source: Hot spring water | place: South Africa: Limpopo | collected 2015-06-22 | reverse complement strand
AAAGCTACGGTGGCTGTAGCTCAGTTGGTAGAGTCCAGGATTGTGATTCCTGTTGTCGTGGGTTCGAGCCCCATCAGCCACCCCAAAATGCAAAGCGCTGCAACGGAGACGTTGCAGCGCTTTTTGCTTTCTGCAGTGGTTTTCAGGTCCCGGTTCCGACTATCGCGACCTGTTCTCCCACTTAGTTTCTCCAACGGTCGTGTTTCCAGAAGAAGGCAGCGCATACTGCTTGTTTCACTGCTTTCTGGGAGCCCCTGATGAATCTTGTAGTCCGCGATGCGTCGCCGAGTGAGAAGCGTGGCAATGCCATGTCTGCGGCCCTGGCCAAGGAGCAGTTGGAATACGCAGTCAAGATTGTGAAAGAAGTACTGCCACAGAGTGCGGGAGATTCGGCGTTGATTGGCGCCGTGGTGCAGGCCATCGCAATGAACTATGCGGCCGTACCGCAACCCAACCGCTAGCCGCAAAAGCGCTGAACCCATCGACCGACCATCCTGAAGCGAGGATGTAGTGGCTCTGCGCGGCCTGGCCGAAGTGGATTTTTCGGCGTTTTCCCCTGGCGCAATCAATGCCAGTCGGATGATTTTTACAGAGTGAGTATTTGCCCGGAGGAGTTCACATAGCGCCTTGAAACCAGCATGAATGCTGGGTTTTGCACTTTCGATTTAAAAAAGTACCGTCAAAAGTACCGTCATTTGTGAAAGTGTCCACGGTGTCGGTCAGTAGCAACGCAGGCGGCTTCAGTTGTTAACTTGCCATGGCTTGATGCTAGGCCCTACCTCGTAGCTCTTTGACTAGCATTGCGTCATCATTGCAATGTGGCTCCAATCGAAGGGGACAATCTAAGGGGTGTGAGCGTGAAGAAACTAATTGTCATCGCTGCCGCGGTTGTTTTGGGGGGCTGCAATGCCACCATGCCGACAGCACAATCAAATATACGCATCACTACCGATGATGACCCATCGCGTAAGTGCTTTGCTGCATTGGCAAACAAACCGGAGCTGCAAGTCCTACAGCCAAAGGTTGGCAGCATTGCAGCGGCGGCTGGCGTTGGTCTGGAGCACATGGCGCGACAAGACAAGGCGACCGATGACGACAAGGCTGCGATCAAAGTATGGGCGGACGAGCGGAACAAATGCATTGAGTCTGGCAAACAGTTCCGCCAGATGTATCAACCCGTTATGTATAACGGCTTGCCAGAATCCTCAAATGCAGAGTTCATCATCGCAATGTCCAAGCTCTATTCGGGTGAGTGGACCTACGGTCAATTCAGTTCGCACCGCAAGCAGCTCAGCGTGAAATACGATGGCCTGTGGCAAGCGGCACGACAGCAAGAGGGGCAAGCGAACCAGGCCTCGCAAAGCAGACGCGCTGCTGAACAAGCCCAAGCGAATGCCGATTTCGCCAATGCGATGCTGCTTATGCAGGCGGCGCAACCACGGCCATCAGCGCCAATCCTCGCACCTTCAATCTCATGCTCATCGCGCGCCGCTGGCGGAACGGTCTTTACAGACTGTCGATAGGGGCGGTGCGGTGCTGGGTGCATTCTCCATCCGCCAACTAGCCAGCGCGCGCATGGTCTGACTGTTCCACTCTTGTCAGAATGGTTTGATGTGTATGGACGGGGAGACTGAAAGCTGCCAGCTGTGTCCGAAGGAGTTCACACAACGCCTTGAAACCCGCGTGAATGCTGGCTTTTATTTGTTCGATTTACAAAAGTACCGTCATTTGTGAAGGTGTCTCACTGTCGCACGATCCGCACACGTTGGCTCGGCCAGGGTCAGCTTGCCGATGTGCGGGAACAGGTCTTTTTCCATGCGCTCGATCCACCGCGCCGCGTAGCGCGGGCTCCAGCCGCTGGCCTGGGTGGCGTGGAATTCGCGGGCCACCGCTTCAAAAGTGTTGGCTGCGGCTACGCGGGTTGCCAGCTTCTCGGCCTTCTTGGCTGCGCTGGGGTCGAGTCCTTCGGCCAGGAGTTCGCGGGCTTCTTCGCGGCGCTTGCGGGCCTTCGCCAAAGACACTTCGGGGTACACGCCTAATGCAAGTGTCTTGCGTTTATCAGCGTGGGTGTAGTCCATCCGCCAGTACCTGCCGCTGGCCTTGACCAGCAGGTACATACCCCCGCCATCGACGTACTTGTCTCCGCTGGCTTTGCCGCTGTGCTTCACCTGTCTAACGAATGTGTCTGCGAGTGCCATTGCTTCCCCTGCTAACGGTATCTGGGGTGCGGTACTTCAAAGATACCGTCAGAGATACCGTTTTTTTGACGGTATCTCATGGTACGTAGTGAAGTGGCCTGAGACAACAAAAAACCCGCGATGCTAGGAAATATGCGGGTTCTGAGAGGTTGTGAGACTGTCTGAAATGCTGCTTTGGCCTGCCCGGAGGGACTCGAACCCCCGACCTATAGCTTAGAAGGCTATTGCTCTATCCAGTTGAGCTACGGGCAGAAAGGCTTTCGGCGGTGACGCCTACTGGCTGGGCGGAGTGTCCGCCACTGCGTTTGATGCAGAGGCTGGATCATACCCGCCATGACGGTGCCCTCTTGCAAGAAGCCCTCCGATTTTGCAGTGCAGGGGGGGATGCGGTTATAACGAGGCCATGCGCGGGCGCACGAGGCGCTCTCCCCTCCAGCACACATCCCCATGCCGCACAGCGTTTCCCTTATCCACACCATCGCCGCAGCCCTTGGGCTGGCGCTGGCACTGGGTTTTCTGGCAACACGTCTGCGTTTGCCGGCGCTGGTGGGCTATCTGTTGGCTGGGGTGGCGATCGGGCCGTTCACCCCGGGGTTTGTGGCGGATGCGGCCATGGCCAGTCAGTTGGCCGAGATTGGTGTGATGCTGCTGATGTTCGGCGTGGGCCTGCATTTCTCGCTGGGGGACCTGCTGGCGGTGCGCAAGATTGCCGTCCCTGGGGCGGTGGTGCAGATGATGGTGGCCACGGCGCTGGGCACGGCATTGGCCACCTGGTGGGGATGGAGCCTGGGCGGGGCACTGGTGCTGGGGCTCTCATTGTCGGTGGCGAGCACGGTGGTGTTGCTACGGGCCTTGGAGACGCTGGGCATTCTGGACAGTTACACCGGCCGCATTGCCGTGGGCTGGCTGGTGGTGGAAGACCTGGCCATGGTGCTGGTGCTGGTGCTGTTGCCCCCGCTGGCCGGGTGGCTGGGGAGTAGCGCTGGCGCGGAGCTGGACGCCGCACAACTGGGGCGTACTGTGGGCTGGACGCTGCTCCAGGTCGGCGGCTTTGTGGCCTTGATGCTGCTGGTGGGGCGCCGCTTGTTCCCCTGGGTGTTGTGGCAGGTGGCGCGCACCGGTTCGCGCGAACTCTTCACCCTGTGCGTGGTGGCAGCGGCGGTGGGGATTGCATTCGGCTCGGCCGCGTTGTTTGGTGTGTCGTTTGCGCTCGGTGCCTTTTTTGCCGGCATGGTGATGCGTGAATCCGAATTTGCCCACCGGGCCGCGCACGAGTCTCTGCCACTGCGCGATGCCTTTGCCGTGCTGTTTTTTGTGTCGGTGGGCATGTTGTTCAACCCTGCCGTGTTGTGGGAGCGGCCTTTGCAGGTGCTGGCGGTGGTGGCGATCATCATGGTGGGCAAAACGCTGGCGGCGGCTGCGCTGGTGCTGGCGTTCCGCTACCCGCTCAACACGGCGCTCACGGTGTCGGCCAGCCTGGCGCAGATTGGCGAGTTTTCATTCATCCTGGTGGCCCTGGGGGCAACGCTGGGCCTGTTGCCGCCCGAAGGCGCCAGCCTGGTGCTGGCAGGGGCGCTGATTTCGATGGCGCTCAACCCCTTGCTCTTTCATGCGATTGCGCCGCTGCAGGACTGGCTGCGGGCCCGCTCGGCCTGGGCGCGCCGGCTGGAGCAGCGCGATGACCCGTTGGCCGAGCTGCCGATGAGCACGGATTCGCGCTACCTTGCCCGCCAGGTGGTGCTGGTGGGGTATGGCCGGGTAGGGCGGCGCGTGGCGAGTGCCCTGGCCGCTCACGACATTCCGTTTGTGGTGGCCGAGCAGAACCGCGAACTGGTGGAGTCGCTGCGGGCGGAGGGCATTGCCGCCGTGTTCGGCGATGCGGTGGAGCCCGCCGTGTTGATCCAGGCGCACATCGCCCGTGCCGCCATGCTGGTGATTGCCACGCCCGACTCTCTCAACGTGCGGCAGATTATTGCCACGGCGGTCACGTTGAACCCCGCCATCGAGACCGTGGTGCGCAGCCACAGCGAGGATGAGGCGCGCAGGCTGGTGCAGGAGTGTGATGGCGCCGTGGTGTTTCTGGCCGAAGATGCGCTGGCTCAGCTGATGTCGCACCATGTGCTGGAGCGGTCCCGGGCGCGGCAGGCGCGCTCCACCGGTCCTGCCCCCCTGCATGGACCGGTGTGATCCAAGCAAAAACAAGGCTCTGCGCTCTACCACAAAGGATTTTTTGCTATTAAATATATAGCATTATTATGGTGTTGTGTTTTCCGGGATCACCCAGAGTGTCTGCACCTGTTTTGAAACGGCCCGCAAGTGGCTGGCGGGTCCGCCAAAAAGCGGGCTGGCCATGCCGGCCATCAAACACCTCTCGCCGCCACCGGGGCGCCTGCACGTTGCGGTGACCGCAGGCCCTCTCTGCGCAGGCGATCTGCCCTGCAGCAGCAGCAGCGGCCGAGGGTGCAGCGCCTCTTCGTTGGGGCGCGGTCTATGAATTACTCGGTTTCTTCAAACACCAAGGCGGGCGTGGCCATGACGCGTGCCAACTGGCCCAGGTCTTCGATCATCCGGTTGGCAAAGTAGCTGTTCTGCGTGTCTGGCTCCAGCGCGGCCACGGCCAGGTTGGCGCGGGGCTGGTTCAGCGGCACATAGAAACTGCCCGCCGGGGCATCCACGGCGCTGCGCACGGTGGACACCTGGACACGCACGATGCCGGAGCCACCTGCAATGGTGCCAATCACGTCCTGGCGGTCGCCGGTTTCGCGCGCGGTTTCCCGGTAGGTTTCGGCCAGCATGGCGCCGGGCTCGGCCACACGCATCACTTGCAGACCCAGCAGCCGCAGGCGCTCTACGGCCGCTGTGGAGCCCGCCGCCAGCCAGTACCCGCAGGGGCGGGCGCGCGACTTGGTGGTCCGCAGGGTGAGCGACGAGTTCCAGTCCACCCGGATGGTGCGGTCTGCACCGGTCTCCGGGTCCAGAAAGTCCAGGTCCCGCTGGGTGGGGGTGGCTGCCGCCTCGACCACTACCTGATCACGGCAGGCCTGGGCACTCACGTCCCGGGCGACAAAAGAGCGCACCTGCTCCAGGTTGGCGGCCCGCTCGGCCGTGCTGCGCAGGGCGCTGGAGATGGCTGTGACCTGTGAATGCACACGGCGCTGGATGTGCATGCGGCCAATGCCCACGCCGCGTGTCTCGATGAGCAGGCTGACGGTGTTCTTGAGGCCATGGACGTTGCGCCCCGTGTCGGGCTGCGTGCCGCCCATGGAGATGCGTTTGTCTTCCAGGTTGGTCGAGGTGGTGTAGTACCAGTCGCTGGCGATGCCCTGGGCCTTGAGCGCGGCCACCATGGGCTGGTGGTACCACTCCTGCGAGGCCTTGGTCAGAAACTCGGGGTAATTGGCCGTGGTGGTGTACTGCAGCAGTGCGTCGTAGCGCTGGATGGCGTTGAACTTCTGCAGGTAGCGGCCGACCACGGTGTATTCGTGGGCATCCACCACCAGGATGGGACGGTAGTCGTTGATGACCCGGGCCAGTGCGCGGGCCTCGGGGGTGTTGAGCAGCAGGTGGTCGCGGTTCATGTCCGTGCCATTGGCCGTGACACGGGTGCCGACCTCGGCGCCATCGGGGTTGGCGCGGGGCACCACCACCACGTTGATGCGGTCCAGCAGCGGCTCCAGCAGCCCCTGGGCCAGCTCGCTGCTGATGACGAGCAAGGCTTCGCTGCCTGCGGGCTCGTCACCATGCTGCTGGCCGATCAGCACCACCGTGGGGCGGCCGCTGTTGTCCAGGCTGGCAGGGTCTGTGCCTGCTGCGCGGGTGAGTAGCAACCCCTGGATGGGCTCACCGCGCTGCGAGGTGCCGATGTTGAGCAGCTTGGTTCGAGTGGCGCCACGGGGGGCTGCATCCGCCAGGGACCGCAGCCACTGGCCGAGTTCGGCATTGGTGGTGAAGGCCCGGCGATCCTGCCCCAGCCCTGGCGTGTTGTAGGAAATCGGCGGGTTGGGAAAACGTGCGGCCACGGCAGCGCTGTAAGGCGGCGCCATGGGGCCTTCGTTCTGCACCACCAGCGGCGCAGCCGGGGGCAGGGGGGTGGACACCACGGCCGCGCGCTGTGGCGGCTGCTGTGGTGCCAGCTGTTGCTGGCCCAGCGGCGCAGGCACCACCGTGCCCTGCTGCGTGCGCGGCAGCGGGGCTGGCGCAGTCGGCCGTTGGGCGGCTGGCGTGGAGGGCCAGGGGGGTAGCGGTGTGCTGCCACAGGCCGTGAGCAGCAGGGCAGCGAGGGTGGCAGAGGTTGCCCAGCGCATGGCCCGCAAAGAAGCCGTGACGGGGCGGGCGGTGTCTGTCCCTGCAAGGGGCGTGTGGCGAAGAGATGGGTGCATGGTCATGGGTTTTCTGCCAAGGGATGCCTCGCTGGGGGGCGTCAGTGGCGTTGATGTTACCTGTGCAGTTGTGCCCAGCTGTATCGGCGTACATCCCGTTGCAATGCGCTGGTTGACATGGCGAGAGGCCTGCGCTCCAGGCCGAATGGTCTTGTGGCGATGGCTAGGGTGGTGATTGTGGTGTTGCAGGCGGCATCTTGAGCCGCAGCAGCGCACGCACAAACCCGTGGTCGGATCGGGTGCGGTCGCGGCCTTCGTGCAGGTGGTCGTTGAAGTAGTCGACCCGGCGCACATCGCCCACGCTGTTGCGCCCGGTGGCCATGAACTCTTCGCTTACCAGGATCTGGTCGAGCACGGAAGGGGAGCCCTGGTGGATGTGCGAATACGCCACGTCCTTTTTCAGCGTGGCTTCGCCTTGGAGGTCATAGGCGTTGAACAGGGCGACATCCCTGGCCGACCGGTCGTAGGCGATCTCGTTGGTAGCGCAGATGAGCTGCGTGGTCACGCTGTCGGGTGTGTCGTTGAAGTCGCCCAGCACCACCAGCGGGATGTTGGTGCGGTGCAGCAGGTCGATGATCAGACAGCGCAGAGCCATGGCTTCGGAGCCCCGCATGACCAGTGAGCGCAGTGAGGCCAGTGCCATCACCTTGTGGTCGTCGCGGTCCTCCGTGGGGTTGCCCTGCGCATCCTGCAGGAACTTGGGGCGTTTGGACTTGAGGTGAGCGGTCAGCACATTGAGGGTCTGACCATGTTTCATGCGCAGTGTGGCGACCAGGGGCGGGCGCTCGAAGCGGGTGTGTGGTCCCAGGCCGGGCACCTCCACCTGGAGGCCTGGGGGAAAGTCAGGAAAAGACTGCAGGGCTTCCACCTTGAGCCGCGTGGCAATGCCCACGCGGGGTGTGCCTTGCGCACCATGGCGCTCGGCGTCGTTCTCGGCCCCGGGGACGGCCACAAAGTCGTAGCGCAGCCCGCTGCGGCCCAGGGCGCCCTTGAAGGCGGCTTCGTCCCAGACCTCCTGCACCGCCAGCACATCGGCGTTGAGCATGCGCAGGCGCTCCCCCAGCCAGGTGAGCTTGCGCTCGAACTCTGCGGCGCTGTAGGGGTCCTGGTTTTCATAGAACATGCGCCCAGGGTTGGCCAGGTTCAACACATTGCAGGTGGCCACCATCAGGGTGGCCAAGGGCTGGGGCGGGTCGTTGGGGCGCATGGGCAGAGGAGTCGGGGAGTCCTTGGGGGTAAAAACTTGCGGGGCAGCCTTCAAGCGCTGGGGCCGGGCAGGCGTCAAGGCTGCTGTAGCGCGCGGCCCGACAGCACCTGCAGCCCGGGCGGGCCTGACTGTACGGCATGGACCAGCGCGCGCCCCACATCGGCGCCGGGGCGGGCGCGGTAGTTGTCAGGAATGAGCGGGTCCAGCCATTTGAAGAGCTGGATCGAGAGAGATTCGGCCGGGCGTGCGGCCTGCTGCAAAGCCTGGCGCTCGCCGATCATCAAAGAGGGGCGGGCAATGACCAGGGTGGCAAAGCCCAGGGCCTGCAGGTCGCGCTCGACCTCGCCCTTGACGCGGTTGTAGAAGATGCGTGAGTGCGCGTTTGCGCCCATGGCGGTTACCACGCCGCAGCGGCTTGCGCCTGCGGCACGTGCGGCCCGGGCGGTGGCCATCACCGCATCGTAGTCCACCTTGCGAAAAGCGCTTTGGCTGCCTGCTGCCGCCATGGTGGTGCCCAGGGTGACAAAGACATGGTCCACCGCAGGCAATGCGGGCATGTCGAAGAAATCGACTGCGTGCAGTTGCAGCCGAGGGTGGGCCAGCGCCGGAGGGCGCCGGTCCCGGGCATGCAGCACGTGGATGGTGGCTGCTGTGCCCTGGGGGTCTTTCGAAAGAGGCGGCGAGGTGCCTGCAGCGGTCGCTGGCGCCACTGCACGGCCCCTCGACGAGGTGGTGTCAGCGGTTAAAAGAGCCGCGAGGACCGCCCGACCCACGAGGCCCGTTGCCCCGGCCACCAGAATTGCCGCCGCCATAGCCGCCACCTCCACCGTTGCCGCCACGATAACCGCCACCACCACGGCGACCACCGCCGCCCATGCTGTCTACGCTGGTGCGCATGGGGTCAGGCTGCCCACCGGCCGAATGGCCTGAGTGGCGGTTGCCGGGGTTGCTGTGGCCCGAGTGTGTACCCAGGTGGGCATTGGCGCGTGGGGGTTGCGAGTCGTCATACCGATTGCCACCACCCTCGTAACCACCGCCGCCGGAGCGACCGCGTGCAGGGGCCTGCCCACCGGCGCGCGCGCCGCCGCCCTGGCCACCACCACCGGCACGGCCGCCACGCGGGCCGTTGCCGCCGCCATTCGCTGCTGCACCGCCACCGGCGCGCCCACCACGGCCGCCGCCATTGCCGCCACCGGCAGGGCGGGGGCCGCGCTCGCCACCACCGCCGCCCTGGCTGGCTTTGTTGGTGCGGATGCGTTCCATCATCTCGCTGCGGGCGGCCTTGGCAGCTGCCTGCATCACGTCACGGCTCGGAGGCTTGCCTGCACCACCCCAGATGGTCTGGCGGCCCATGGCAATGGGCTCGGCCTTCTCTCCGGGTTCGGGGCCAAAGCCCTCGATGACCTGCACGGGGATCTGCTGCTTGGTGAAGCGCTCGATCTCCATCATGAAGCCTTCTTCGTCCATGCAGACCAGGCTCACGGCTTCACCGGTTGCGCCTGCGCGGCCAGTGCGGCCAATGCGGTGCACGTAGTCTTCCGAGACGTTCGGGATTTCGTAGTTCACGACATGCGGCAGGTCGTCGATGTCAATGCCGCGCGCAGCGATGTCGGTCGCCACCAGCGCGCGGATGTCACCGCTCTTGAAGCCCGCCAGGGCCTGCGTGCGGGCGCTCTGGCTCTTGTTGCCGTGCAGGGCCATGGCCGAGACGCCGTTTTTGGTCAGGAACTCGGCCACGTTGTTGGCGCCGAACTTGGTGCGGGTGAACACCAGCACCTGGCTCCAGTTGTGCTGCTGGATGATGTGCAGCAGCACCTGCTTCTTCTTGCCACGGCCCACAGGGTGTATCACCTGGGTGATGCGCTGCACCGTGGTGTTGCGGGGGGTGACCTGGATACTTTGCGGGTTCTTGAGCAGGGTGTTGGCCAGATCGCGGATCTCGTCGCTGAAGGTGGCCGAGAACAGCAGGCTCTGCTTGTCCTTGGGCACCAGGGCCAGCACCTTCTTCACGTCGTGGATGAAGCCCATGTCCAGCATGCGGTCGGCTTCGTCGAGCACCAGCACTTCCACGGTGGACAGGTCCAGGAAGCCCTGCTGCTGCAGGTCCAGCAGGCGGCCCGGGGTGGCCACCAGGATGTCCACGCCGCGCTTGATGCGGTCGATCTGTGGGTTCATGCCCACGCCGCCAAAGACGACGGTGGAGTTGATGTCGAGGTACTTGCCGTATTCGCGTACGGATTCTTCCACCTGGGCAGCCAGTTCACGGGTGGGGGTCAGCACCAGGGCGCGGATGCCCTTGCCGCCAAACTTGTTCTTGGGGGCCGTGCCTTGCGAGAGGCGGTGCAGCATGGGCAGGGTGAACGCGGCGGTCTTGCCAGTGCCTGTCTGGGCGCCGGCCAACAGGTCGTGGCCTTCCAGAACAGCGGGAATGGCCTGGGCCTGAATGGGCGTGGGGGTCTCGTAGCCCGTTTCGTGCACGGCCTTCAGGATGGCAGGAGCCAGGTTCAGTTCGTCAAATGTCATGTCTTTGGATGCGCCCGTCCGGGGCGCTGGGTATCGGCCTGTCGTGCAACCGGGGGTTGCCGAGCCAGTCTCAAGCCGATGAGGTTCAGGATTGGGAGCCCGGAAGCAGGGTGCTTCTTTCGTCCCCAGCAGTGTGCTGATGCAGCGGGCAACTGGAGCCCGTCGCGGGGCATATTGTCGCATGGCCCGATAATCGGCATTTGAACGCAGAAATTCTTCTGCCCCATTCCCCAGGTTAGAACCCAATGGCCCAATACGTTTATTCGATGAACCGCGTCTCCAAGACAGTGCCGCCCAAGCGGCAGATCTTGAAAGACATCTCCCTGAGCTTCTTCCCCGGCGCCAAGATTGGCGTGCTGGGCCTGAACGGCTCGGGCAAATCCACCCTGCTCAAGATCATGGCCGGCGTGGACAAGGAAATCGAAGGCGAAGCCATCCCTATGCCCGGGATCAAGATCGGCTACCTGCCCCAGGAACCCCAGCTCAACAACGAGCACACCGTCCGCGAGAGCGTGGAAGAGGCCATGGGCGAAGTGTTTGCCGCCAAGGCCAAGCTCGAAGAGGTGTACGCCGCTTATGCCGAGCCCGATGCCGATTTCGACGCCCTGGCCGCCGAGCAGGCCCGCCTGGAAGCCGTGATCGCCACGGCTGGCACCGATTCCGAGCACCAGCTCGAGATCGCCGCCGACGCCCTGCGACTGCCGCCCTGGGAGGCCAAGATCGGCCTGCTGTCCGGTGGCGAAAAGCGCCGCATCGCGCTTTGCCGCCTGCTGCTGTCCAAGCCCGACATGCTGCTGCTCGACGAACCCACCAACCACTTGGATGCCGAGTCGGTGGACTGGCTGGAGCAGTTCCTGCACCGCTTCCCCGGCACCGTGGTGGCCATCACCCACGATCGCTACTTCCTGGACAACGCGGCCGAGTGGATTCTCGAACTGGACCGTGGCTACGGCATTCCCTACAAGGGCAACTACAGCACCTGGCTGGACCAGAAGCAGGCCCGCCTGGAGTCCGAGCAAAAGGGCGAGGAAGCCCGTGCCAAGGCTCTGAAGAAGGAACTGGAGTGGGTGCGCCAGAACGCCAAGGGCCGCCAGGCCAAGAGCAAGGCGCGCATTGCCCGCTTCGAGGAACTCTCCGACTACGAATACCAAAAGCGCAACGAAACGCAGGAAATCTTCATTCCTGTGGCCGACCGCCTGGGCACCCAGGTGATCGAGTTCCACAACGTCACCAAGTCCTTTGGCGACCGCGTGCTCATCGATAACCTGTCCATGACCATCCCGGCGGGCGCGATCGTCGGCATCATCGGCCCGAACGGGGCCGGTAAATCGACGCTGTTCAAGCTGATTGCGGGCCGCGAGCAGCCTGATAGCGGCGAAGTGGTGATCGGCGCCACGGTGAAGATGGCCTTTGTGGACCAGCACCGCGATGCCTTGTCGGACGACAAGACGGTGTGGGAAGACGTGTCTGGCGGGCTGGACATGATCAACATCGGCAAGTTCCAGATGGCTAGCCGCGCCTATTGCGGTCGCTTCAACTTCAACGGCGGCGACCAGCAGAAGAAGGTGGGCATGCTCTCCGGTGGTGAGCGCGGCCGCCTGCACCTGGCCAAAACCCTGATCGCGGGCGGCAACGTGTTGCTGCTGGACGAACCCTCGAACGACCTGGACGTGGAAACCCTGCGTGCCCTGGAAGATGCGCTGCTGGAATACGCTGGCACAGTGTTGGTAATCAGCCACGACCGCTGGTTCCTGGACCGTATCGCCACCCACATCCTGGCGGCCGAAGGTGACAGCCAGTGGACGTTCTTTGACGGCAATTACCAGGAGTACGAGGCCGACAAGAAGAAACGTCTGGGTGAAGAGGGGGCCAAACCCAAGCGGATGCGTTACAAAGCCCTGAAATAAGCCGCCGGTAGGCGGTTCAAAGACCTGAATCCAGCCTTCAGGTCAAGTAGGATTGCAACTGGAAACCTGTTCGCCGACTCCTCCCCACCATGTCCCAGCCTGCGTCTCGTACGAGAACCGTGTTTCGTGCCTGTGTCGTCAACGCCGTGCGCGGGGGCGAGGCATTGATGCAGCAGCTGGTCAAGGTCACCCAAGGGGCCTTGGCGGAGGAGGAGACGGGCAGCGTCGGCATCCAGCAGCGCAACCTGATCAGTGACAGCCTGCGCTACCTCAATCAGCATGAGGCTGCGCTGGTCAAGGGTTATCCCATGGCCCTGCTGGAGATATTTGCAGAAGGGCCTGCCGTCACCAAGGGGCGTAGTTCTGCCGACGACACCGGCATGGATTTCGGTGAGCTGTCGCTCATGGACGAAAACGAGATGCTGGCGCAGGTGGAACTCTCCAAGGCCCAGCAATCGGCCTTGCATGCCACCGATGCCGTATTGGCTGAACTCAATACCCTGGTCAGCGCGGCACAGGGGTTGCGCAGCGTGCAGCCCGAGCGCAACCCGCTGCGCCCCGAAAGTTACATACGGGCCCTGCAGCGGGTGGTCAGCGATACGGGCGTCTCCCCCGAAGTCCGGCAGCTCTGGATGCAGCACATGCGGGACTTGCTGGGCAAGCTGCTCGTAGAAGAATACAAAAACACCGCCAAGAGCCTGCGCGAGCATGGTGTCCAGCCTGTGGGCTATGCCGTGCTGGGTACGCCATCGGGTGGCGGCCGCAACAGCGGCCCGGGCACGGGCTACGGGCAGGCCTACGGCGGTCCTGGAACAGGCTATGGCACCGGATACTCGGGCTATGGCCACTCAATGAACGCTCCCATGGGCGACTACGGCAACACCGGCTATGGCCGGGGCGTGGGGCCGTCCACGGGCTGGAGTGGAGATTCCCAGCAAGTGCCCGTGTCGGCAGCGGTCGATGCGGCTGAAGAAGCCCTGCTGACGGTGGGCATCCTGCGCCAGATGCTGGCCGGGGGTGACCCGTTTGCCGCCCCGGGTTATGGGGCCGTGGTTGCGCAACCTGTGGCTGGGCAGCCCGGGTGGGTGGATCCCCGCGCAGGCGCGGCCAGTGCGCAGTCTTCGCTGTCCGGGGCTTACTTCCCCTCGGGAGCGGCTGCCGAGGCCATCGAAGACATGGCCCAGCTGGAGCGGCTGGTGGGGCGACTGGCGGGTGGTGCTGGTGCCAGCCAGGGCGGCTCATTGCCGGTGCCCTTGTCCGGCTGGCGTGGCCCAGGGGTGGCGCCGGTGGTGTATGCCTCCATGCCCATGGAGGCTGCGACGCAGTCCACCGCCATGGCGGTAGAGGTGGTGGGGCGCATGATGGCGAACATTGCGCAGGATGCGCGTTTGTTGCCCCCTGTCCAGCTGGCGGTCAAGAGCCTGGAGCCAGCGCTCAAGCAACTGGTGCACCACGATGGGCGTTTTTTTACCGATGGCACCCATCCCGCACGTCGCCTGCTTGACGAGCTGACCCAGCGCAGCCTGGCCTTTACCGCCGAGACGGATCAGGGATTCAGCCGTTTCATGCGCCTGGTCACGGAAGCCGTTGAGCACCTGTCCACCAATGAGATCAAGGACGCGGGTCCTTTCGATACCGTGCTCAAGGCCCTGCAGTCGGCCTGGGACAAGCAAGAACAGAAAATCAAGGCAGAGCAGGATGCCGAGGAGAAAGCCCGTCTGCATGCCGAGCAGCGGGAACTGCTGGCTGAAAAAGTGGCGGCCGATATCCGTAAGCTGCCTGACCTGGAGCAGGTACCCGCCGACATTCTTGACTTTGCCGCAGGCCCTTGGGCTGACGTGATTGCCCTGGCCCAGGTGATGAACAGCGACGGCGGCAAGGACGACCCGAGGGGGTACCTGGCGCTGGTGCCCGTGCTGCTCTGGAGTGCCCAGCCGGACTTGACACGGCAAGAGCCGGACCGGCTCAATGAGGCCATTCCCGGGCTGCTCGCCAAGCTGCGCAAGGGCCTCAAGACCATTAACTACCCGGCGGTCCAGACCAGTGCCTTGCTCCAGCGCCTGGTGGGTTTGCACCAGGAGGCTTTTGAAAAGCCCGCGCCCGTCGTCGCGCCAGAGCCTGTGGTGGAGACGCCCCCTGAGGCCAGTTCCGTTGAAGCGCAGCCCGCGGCGCCCGAAGAGGCCGAGGGCAGCAGCACCCCGCCCGTGGAGCTGCCCGACCCCTACGCCGATTTTGTGATCGGTGCCTGGGTGGAGTTGGTGACCAACGGGCGTGTGGTGCGCACGCAGCTCACCTGGTCTAGTCCCCATGGCACGCTGTTCCTGTTCACCGCCCCAGATGCCAGTACCCAGTCCATGACGCGGCGGATGCGGGACAAGCTGGCGCAGGAGGGGGCTCTGCGCGTGGTGCCTGCACTTCCACCCAAGGGGGCCAGCCGCTCAGCCGATGCCGCAGGCGCGGAGCGCAGACCGTCCGATGGCCGGTCCTCCGGCGCACGGTCAGCGTCCAGCTCCAAGATGGCGCCACTGTCCAAGTCGGCACCTCTCTCGCCCTCGTCGGGCTCCAAGTCCTCCAAAAGCCGCTGATCCACCCGGCCTGGTTTCTTGCGTTCAGGGAACTGCTGCCTCTGGAAGTGGCCTGGGTTCTCCCGCCTCCGACACCCGAAGGAGTTTTTTGCGGACCAGGTGAATGTGGTTGCGCAGTGCGTACAGCTCGTCGGCATAGGAGAGGGGGACGCTCACTTTTTCGGCCTGGGCTTCCAATGCGGCCAGGGCCTTGAGCAGCTCGGCCGTGTTGGCCCTGCCGGTTTCCATGTCACTCTCGATCTCGCGCAGGCGGCCATACCAGCGGAACACGCGCGAGCGCACGCGGAATTGGTACAGCGGCGGCACGATGCGCGACAGCGGCAGCATGATCGCCAGCAGAATACCCAGCACCAGCCACATGCGCTCGATCAGGTTGGCAATCCAGAACGGCAGATAGCGCTGCAGCATGGGCACGGCCTCGTTCATGGCGCGATCGGCTTCCTTTGCAATGGGCAATTCGCTGTTGCGTGCGTTGGGGAACTCGCGTGCACGGTTGAACCAGCCGGCGCCGCCGTGCAACTTCTGGGCATTTTGCGCAAACAGCGTGAGCAAAGCAGGGTGGGTGCCCTCGCGGGCGAGCAGCGAGGTGGTGGACGCCACCAGCCGCACGTCCCTCACCGGCACATTGCTGGCCAGGTCCACCACGCCGCGCGGCAGGGTGACCGGCGTCAGGAACGGGAAGCGCCGTGCATAGGCCTCGTGCTGCGCGAAGTCCAGCAACTGGACTCCGGGGGTTTGCAGCAGCATCTGCACCATGAGGGATTCGGGGGCCGATGCGAACACCAGCGCGTCCAGCTTGCCCGCCAGGAAGTCCACGGTGGCCGGGGTTTGGTCCAGCCGCGAGAGCTTGACGGCCCCCCGCTCGACCTTGTTGGCCTCCAGCAGGCGTTCCATCAGCGTGGGTACACCGCTTCCCTGCGAACCGACATTCACGTGCAGGCCACGCAGTTGCCGCAGACCATCGAGCCGGGGCGTGTTGTACATGCGCTGTGCCGTTTCGGTGCGGTAAAACAGCCAGACAGGCTCCACAAACAGGTTGCCCAGTGACACCAGTTCGTCGGGATCGTCGGGCAGGAGTTCGGCAGTTCCACCTTGCACAAAGGCCACATCCGCCTTGCCTTCACGCAGCAGTTGCAGGTTGTGAGATGAGCCCTCGCTGGGCTGCAGCGTCACCTCGATCCCGTCCGCTGCGAGTGCCTTCTGGTAGCGCTTGCCAAACTCCTCGTAAGCGCTTTGCGCGGGCCCTGTGGCCAGGGTCACGGTTTTGGGCGGATTGGGGTTGAGCCACCAGTAGGCCAGCGCCAGCAGCCCCACGGCCAGAAAAGCGAGTGGGCCGGCGGAAACGATCAGATCGCGCAGGGAAAGCAGGGTGTTGCGAAGGGCCTGGGACATGGAATAGGGATGAAGATCTCAAAGGCAGTGGGGCAGGGGCGGCGCGGCACTTGGGCCAAGGCTGCAAGGATGCCCCAGCCCCACCTGCAGAAAGTCTGTTCGGCGGCGCTGTCGATTATCCCGGGCCGTGGAGTGTGTGGCAGGCAGGAATCCTTGCCACCTCAACCCCTGCTGGTACCAGCAAGGTTGTGCGGGCCACGGGGTGGCTAGACAGCCGGCCGCCCTTTGCCCACGGTTTACTGTGGCTGGCTCCGCCGCTGGCGCTCGTACGCAATGCACTCCTGCAGTGACAAGAGGTCGTCCTGGTTGCCGTCAGCGGCTTCGAAAAAGGCCATGCGCGCCTGCACCACCTCGGAGAAGGACAGCTTGCCATCTGCGTCCTTGTCGGCTGCGGCCAGTCGCCGCAGCGCGCCCTTGCCGATGCGGGGCACCTGGCTCAGTTGAGCCAAGTGCACATAGCCCTGTGCATCGGGCCCCAGGCTGTGCCAGCTCTGCACGATGTCCTGGTGAAACTCGTCCAGCGACACATTTCCATCGTGGTTGAAGTCGGCCGATGAGCAAATGGCCTGGAGGCGGTCGGCGAGGGGCCTGGCGGCCTGTTTGGGGCCCGCTTTGGCGGGCCGGGCCGGTGCGGTGGGAGAGGTCACGGGGGCATCGGCTGCGTAGGCTGCGGGGGCAGCCGCCAGGAGGACCAGCGAGGCCAGAGCGCAGGTGACTGCGCAGATGCGGTGAACGGTATTTTTCATCATCATCATCACGCACTCCTTACCACCACCAGCGCTGGCTGGGGCTGCGGTTGCAGGGCCAGATCATGGTGTGCGCGCCCGGGCGAACCTGACCGGCCTCCACATCCAGGCATTTGCCGGTGAGCTGGCTCACGATCTGCCCGCCCCGGGTGGACCAGCTCTGGCTGCGCGAGCCCGAGCAGGACCACAGCACCACCCGTGCGCCATCGCGCGGGTCGCCCCGGTCCACGTCCACGCACAGGTCGCGCACCCGGATCTCGCCGCCACGACCCACTGCGAATCGCTGCGACGCCGTGCCGTTGCATTCGTACACCTGCAGCGTAGTGCCGGGCTGGAACTTGCCGCCGCGCACATCCAGGCACAGGCCGCCGCCCGCACGGATCTCGCGGCCCCAGTCGCCACCTTGGTGGGGGTAATCTGGGTACTCAGGGCGCTGGTCGTGGTCGTGCCGGTTGTGGTTGGCCAGCAGGGCAATCCCCGCGATGGCGGCCACCGCCGCCACGGCTGCTCCGGCGTTGGAGCCACTGTTGTTGCCGGGGGCGTAGCTGCGCGTGACCTTGAAGCGACCGCCGCAGCCGCCGTTGGTCCACAGCTCGCGGTTGGTCAGGTCGTAGCCCCAGGTGCGGTTGAAGCGGCAGGCGCCTTGGGTTTGTTCCACCAGGTCCACCTGGGTCACATCGTCCGCCAGGCGGTAGGAGGTGTAGCCGCCGCTGGACTGCAGATCCACCACCTGGTCCTGCGCCTGCACCGCCTGGACGCTCATGAGCAATGGCAGGCACAGCAGCCACGCTGGTTTCCGAAAGGTCGGGTCTTTCATGGTTTCTCTCCTCGTTGCGATAAGGGGCGGGGGCTGGCAGGGCTCGCTGCAGGGCACCACCCGCTGTCTGCATCATAGGATGGCCTGCAGCCACCGCGTTGGGTTGTTGTTCGCGCCATCGGTTGAAATCCCGTTGGCCCCACGGCGCCGGTTCGTGCATGATGGCACCGCGCCAGGGCAGGACTGTGTCTGCCTGTGTCACCTCCAACCACTGCCGTGTCCGATGAAACGCTTCTATGTCGTTGCCTCCATCCCACTGCTGCTGGCGGCGCTGATCCCCATTGCAGCATCGCTGTGGGTGGCCCATCGCCAGGCCAAGAACGACCAGATCACCTACCTGACCTCGCTGGCAGACGAGGTGCTGCGGCGCGGCGTAGCCTCGCGCCAGCAGCTGGTGGCTGCGCTCAATGACCTGGACAGGGACCCGCACCCACCCTGCAGCCAGGCCAGCCTCACGCGCATGCAGCAGCTCGTGGGCACCTCGTTTTACCTGCAAGGTATGGGTTCGGTGATGGATGGCACCCTGGTCTGCAGCACGCTCACGCAGGGCAGCGACCTGGTGCCGCTCACCGGCAACCACATGGTCACCGCCACCGGGATTTCGAGCTGGATCGGTGCCCGCCTGCCTTTTGCGCCTGATCAGCCCTTCAACATCTACGCCCGCAACGGCCACGCGGTGATCATCCACCCCGGCATCGTGATCGACATGCCGGTGCTTCACGCCGATGTCTCGCTGGGGTTGCTGATCAGCACGCCGCAGGCGCTGATACGGTCCAAGGGGCCGCTGGATGCGCAGTGGCTGGCTTTGTACACCCCCGATGCCAGCAGCCAGGTCGAAAGCGATACCCACCACATTGTCTTTCGGGCATCGAAAGACAACAACATCGCAGCCGTTGCCGCAGCCCCCAAGGCCCAGGCCTACGGCGGGCTCTGGGCTCAGGCGCTGATCCTGGCGCCTCTGGGCCTGGTGGCCAGCGCCTTGTTTGCGCTGGGCGTGGCAGTGCTCACCCGGTGGCAGCTGTCGCCGCGTGTGCGGCTGCGGACAGCCCTGCGTCGGCTCGAGTTCTTCATCCTCTACCAGCCCATCGTCGATCTGCAGACCGGCCAATGGGTGGGTGCCGAGGCGCTGCTGCGCTGGCGCCGCCGCAACGGCACCCTGGTGCCACCCGACGAGTTCATTGCTGAAGCCGAGAAGGCCGGGGTCATCGCTCCCATCACGCGCTACGTGATCGACGTGGTGCTCGCCGACCTGCCGGAGCTGCTCAAGGCCCGCCCGGGCTTTCATGTGAGCCTGAACCTCTCGCCCCAGGACCTGGTGGCCGACGGACCCGTGCAGTACCTGCAGCGGCGCTTCAGTGCCATGGAGTTTCCGGCAGGCGCGCTGATGCTCGAAGTCACCGAGCGGGGGCTGGTGAATATCGAGGCCGCGCGGCCCGCGCTGCAGGCGGCGCGGCAGATCGGGGCGTCGATTGCGCTGGATGACTTCGGCACGGGCTACTCCAGCCTGTCCATGCTGGAGTCCATCGACATCGACACCCTCAAGATCGACCGCATCTTCATCGCCAGCATCGGGGCGCAGGCCGCCATCAGCCCGGTCACCACCCACATCATCGAAATGGCCCACACGCTCCAACTGGCGCTGATTGCCGAGGGCGTGGAGACGCAGGACCAAGTGGACTTCCTGATTGCGCGGGGCGTGCGCCAGGCCCAGGGCTGGAAGTTCGCCCGCGCAATGCCCTTGGAGGAACTGCTGGCGGGGCTGCGCGTGGCACCGCCCTCCCAACCGCAGTAGCGCCACCCAATCCTTTGCGAACGTGCGCCGGGTTTTCAGCAGCGCCTGCTCGTCTGGTCGTCTGCTCATTTGAGCAGCAGTGCCGACCCGCTGCCGTGAATCCTGAAGACCGCCACGGCCTTCACGAGGTCGTCGGCCTGCCCGCGCAGGCTCGATGCGGCGGCCGCCATTTCCTCTACCAGTGCGGCATTCTGCTGTGTCGCCTGGTCCATCAGCGTGACCGCTTCACCCACCTGCGTGACCCCCGCGCTCTGTTCAGAGCTGGCAGCGCTGATCTCGCCCATGATGTGCGTCACATTGCGGATGCTGGCCACCACCTCGGTCATGGTTTGGCCTGCCTTGTCCACCAGGGCGGTGCCATGCTCAACGCGGCCCACGCTCTCTGTAATCAGCTGCTTGATCTCCTTGGCCGCCGCTGCGCTGCGCTGGGCCAGGTTGCGCACCTCGCTGGCCACCACGGCAAAGCCCCGGCCCTGCTCGCCTGCGCGCGCGGCCTCCACGGCGGCATTGAGCGCGAGGATGTTGGTCTGGAACGCAATGCCATCGATCACGCTGATGATGTCGTTGATCTTGCGGCTGGAGTCGTTGATGTCCTTCATGGTGGCCACCACCATGGCCACCACTTCGCCCCCCTGCTGCGCGACGGTCGAGGCCGAATGCGCGAGCCGGTTGGCATTGACCGCGTTGTCCGCGTTCTGCTTCACGGTCGAGCCCAGCTGTTCCATCGACGCCGCGGTTTGCTGCAGCGCACTGGCCTGTTGCTCGGTGCGCATCGACAGGTTCTGGTTGCCCTGCGCGATCTCGGCGCTGGCACTGGAGACACTCTCCGACCCCTGGCGCACCCCTGCCACCAGGTTCGACAGGCTTTGGCGCATGGCCTCCATCGAGGCAACCACCGTGGCGATTTCGTCCTTGCCCTGCGCCACCAGCGGCGTTGCCAGATTGCCCTGCGCAAACTCCTGCGTGGCCCGACTGGCCTCGCTCAGGGGCCTGACGATGGAGCGCATGGTGGCGATGCCCAGTACGCAGGCAAACACCACCATCGCCACACTCAGCGCAATCAGTTGCAGGCGCAGCGATTCAAACTGGCGCATCGACTGCTCGCTGGCCCGTTTGCTGATGGCGTCGCTCTCGGCCAGGAATGCGCCGATGTTGCCCACCAGCTTGGTCAGCAGGGGGCGGCATTCCGCATTGATCTTCTGGATTGCCACGTCCTTCTCGCCCTGGCTGCCCAGCCGAGTGATCTCCAGCGCGATCGGCCCATAGGCGGCTTCCGTCTCCTTGATCTGGGCCAGCAGGCTGCGCAAAGGGGCTGTTTCGGGTGGGGCGGTCTGGAGGGCTTCCTCCACGCTCTTGAGTGCCCGCCCCATGCTGTCGTGCGCCGCCCCGATGAGCCGGAGTTCGGCGGCGGCATCTTCCTTCGACCCGGCAATCATCAGGTTGCGGGCCGAGATGGCGCGTGCGTTGGCCGCATCCAGCACCTGGTTGCCCAGGCTTTTGACCACATTCAGGTGATTGACCTGGTTGTCCAGGCTCTCCTGCGTCTTCGCCTCCCCATGCAGCCCCATGGCAGCCACCAGGATCAAAGCACCGGTGATAACCACATAGCCCATGCCAAGACGCGCCTTGATGCTCAGGTTTTGCAGGACATTCATGCGATAGGCCCTCCAACTGGTGGTAACGATGATGCACTTTTGTGGGCTGAAGCGCCACGTTCTCAAGCTTTTGTGAGCCAGCAGCCACATGCTCACAGGTCGCGCAGGGCGCGCAGGGCGCCACGGCGCGTTCCCGCCGGGGCTGTGGCGTGGTCATTGATGTTGAGCGCCTTTCCAGTCCAGTCAAGGTTTTTTTGACCGCGCACAAAGTATCCCGCGAGCCATGCGCTGCGCTCCTGAATGCCATTTCCATTGGGGCATCGCCGCGCCAAGCGAGTGGTGGAACTGCTGGCCGGGTCGTCGGGCTAGTCAGAAGGGACGGCCCCAATCCCCCATCCATTGACAGGATGGCTGAAGGGCATTTTTTCCGGCTCAACCGGCCTTGAGTCTGAAGCGTGCCACGACCTCGATCAACCGCCCGGCCTGATCGCGCAGCGACTCAGACGCCGCTGCAGATTGCTCCACCAGTGCGGCATTCTGTTGGGTCATGCTGTCCAGTTGAGAGATGGCGGTGTTGACCTCGACCACGCTCTGGGTCTGTTCCTTGATGGCGCTGGCGATTTCGCCAATCAAATGGCTTACCTGCTGTACCGAGCCCACCACTTCATCCATTGTTCGGCCAGCTTCGCCGACCAACTGCGCCCCGCCTTCCACCTGGTCAACCGAGCTTGATATCAGCTCTTTGATCTCCCGCGCTGCCTGCGCGCTGCGCTGCGCGAGCGTTCGCACCTCGGTTGCCACCACCGCAAACCCGCGCCCCTGCTCGCCGGCCCGTGCCGCTTCCACGGCTGCATTCAAGGCCAGGATGTTGGTCTGAAACGCAATGCCGTCAATCACGCCAATGATGTCTCCAATCTTGCGCGATGAGGATTGAATGCCGTCCATGGTGCTCACCACACGTGCCACCACCTCGCCGCCCCGGACGGCCACGGTCGAAGCTGCCGACGCCAACTGGTGAGCCTGCTGCGCAGACGTTGAGCTGTGGCGCACTGTTTCGGTGACTTGCTGCAGCGCTGCAGATGTCTCCTCGATGCTGGCGGCCGCCGCCTCGGTGCGTACTGACAAGTCCTGCCCGCCGTTGCTCACCTCTTCACTGGCAGTCGCGATGCTGTCGGCGCTGCGACGCACGTTCGTGACGGATTCGTTCAGGGCCTGTTGCATGCGGGCAAGGGCGCGCAGCAAGTCACCCAACTCATCGCCGCGCGACGAATGCACTTCGCCCGTCAGGTCGCCATCAGCGATGCGATCAGCCGTGCCCGCCGCAAAACTCAGAGGAATGGTGAGCGAACGTGTCAGCACCCAGCCAATGGCGGCACCGAGGGCCAAGGCCACTGCAACCATCAGCCAGATGCCCCAAAGCACCGCGCGGTAACTCTCGGTGCCTTTTTGCTGTGCCTTTTCCACCCCTTCATCGTTGCGCTGGTTGAGCTTGCCAATGGCGTCGGTGGTTGCACGAAATGCCTGCCGTGAATCGCCCCGCAGGTACGCCAGGGCCTCTTCGCCCTTGCCGTCCCGCACCAGGGCCAGCAGTTGGCTTTGGGTGCCTTTGTAGCGTTCGACCGCAGCTTTGAAGGTGTCAAAAAGCTTGCGCTCTGCGTCGTCGTCCAGTGTGTTTGCGTAGGCCTGCAGCAGCTTGGGTACCAGGGTCCACTGCTTGTCTATGCGCGCACTTTCTTCTTGCAGGGCTTTGTCACCGCCACCCAGCAGCACCTGCAGCTCGGCACGGCGCATTTGATTGAGCGCTTCGTTGAGGCCTGCCAACTGCTGGGTGCTGGGCAACCAGTTGGTGGCAAGGTCCTCCACGCTGGCTTGCACCCGATTGACGCGGTTCACGGCAAACAGCCCCATGGCCAGCACCAGTGTCAGCAAAAGGCCAAAACCCAGGCCCATGCGCAAACCGACTCGCAGATTCGACAGTCGCATGCTTTTCTCCTCAAAAAATTGGCGAGATTCAGATCGAGAACATGTTCCTAACAAGCAAGTAGCAAGTAGCGCAAGCACCGGGGGCCTCGGCGCCTATCGCGCAGGGAATGCGCGCTCGGTGCATGAAAAGGCCTGCGAGGAAAAACGGCCACAGCCGCAGCTATTGCGAGCATCGGCAGCGCCGTAGACCACCCCATGCCCCGATTGAACTCGGAACAGCGACATGCGCAAAGGTTGTTTTGCGCACAGTATCCGCCGCCCAGATGGTTTTGGATAGGTGTGGAGGCGTGGGCACAAAGCAGCAGCCCATGGCCTCGGCTGGATCCGAGGCTGGATAGGGAGGAGGTGGCGCTCAGCGCGAAGGCGACGCCGTCGTCGTCCCGGCCTACCGCAGGTCGGCGGCAGCAGGGAGGTACAGGCCTTCGGCGGTGGTGATCGCCCGTGCCGCCCGTGCCGCCCGCGCTGTGGCGATGGCCGTGGCCTCGGCCGCCATGGTGGCCAGCACCATCATGCCCAGGCTCTTGCCGCTGCGGCCCGTGCCCAGGCTGAAGAGGGTGTCGCCGTCGGACATGGTGTGCACCGGGTTGATGCTGCGCGCCAGGCCATCGTGTGCGGCCACGGCCAGGCGGTGGGCCTGCACCTTGGTGATGACGGCATCGGTGGCCACCACGCCAATGGTGGTGTTGGTGCCCGCCAGCAGCGGCTGGGGCGGGTCGCCGCGCAGCAGGGCGCGGCGCGTGTCGCGCAGGCGCAGGCCGTCGTCGGTGCGTGCCCCGGCGATCACTTGCGCGGTGTCGGGGTCGATCACATCGCCCAGGGCATTGCAGGCGATCAGGGCGCCCACCGTGACGCCGTCCACGGTGACGGACGCCGTGCCAATTCCACCCTTCATCGCGCGCTGGATGCCAAAGATCTTGCCCAAGGCTGCGCCCGTGCCCGCGCCCACATTGCCTTCGGCCGGGTCGGCGGTGGAGGCGGCCTCGCACGCCGCATAGCCTGCTGCCGCATCGGGGCGCACGCGCATGTCGCCCACCAGCAGGTCGAACAGCACGGCGGCGGGCACGATGGGCAGGCGACCCACGGCCACGTCAAAGCCCACGCCGCGCTCTTCGAGCCAGCGCACGGCGCCCGTGGCGGCGTCCAGCCCCCAGGCGCTGCCACCCGCGAGCATGATGGCGTGCACCTGGTCCACCAGGTTGGAGGGGTGCAGCAGGTCCGTCTCGCGTGTGCCGGGGGCGGCGCCACGCACATCCACGCCAGCCACGGCGCCCTCGCGGGTGATGATGACGGTGCAGCCCGTGGGGCGGCGGGTTTCGGTGAAGTGGCCGACCTCGATGCCGGCCACGCGGGTGATGCTGCCAGCGTCGCCAGCCAGTGTGTTGGAGGAAGTCATGGCCGCTGATTATGGTGCCCGGGCGCCTTGCGGCACTTGCGCAGTATCAGCGCCCCGGTGCCGCGCGCGGAGCCGCTTCAGGGCGCTTTCTCGATCCGCTGGACATGGTAGGCCCCGCTGACCTGTTCGGCCCTAAAGCGCACCTTGTCACCCGGTTTCAGGTCGCCGACTACGCCTGCGTCTGCCACGCGGAACACCATGGTCATGGGTGGCATCTCCAGGTTCTTGATCTCTCCGTGTTTGAGGGTGAGGCGCAGGGTGCGCGGGTCCCATCGGGTGATTTCGCCTTCGCTCAGATCCGCCTGCGGTGCGGGCGCTGCGGTGGCTTCAGTGTGGTGGCTGCTGTGGCTGTCAGAGGCTGCTGCAGCAGGTGCCTGTGCCCAAGCGGTCCCAGTGCCCAGCAAGAGCAGGCTGGCCGCCACCGGGATGGAGAGGAATGTCTTCTTCATGTCGATGCCTTCTTGTTGTAGCTGTTGAATACGCGCGTGCTGCCATCGTGGGCCACCAGCAGCACGTCGTACGGATCACGCCGGTCGCCATACACGGCGCCGTCCATGCCCGGCGAGCCCACAGGCATGCCGGGCACCGCCAGGCCCAGGGCCTTGGGCTTTTGCTGCAGCAGCTTGCGCACGTCGCTGGCGGGCACATGGCCTTCGACCACATAGCCGCCCACCAGCGCGGTGTGGCACGAACCCAGTTTTTGCGGCAGGCCCAGGCGGGCGCGCACCGCGTTGTTGCCGGTGGCGTGCACCTTCACGGCAAAGCCATTGGCCTGCATGTGGTCCACCCAGTCCTGGCAGCAGCCGCAGTTGGGGTCTTTCCAGACCTCCAGGGGCGTGGCGGCCGCTGTGGGCGGGGTGGCGCGGGCGGCGGAGGGCAGCAGGGCAATGGCCAGGCCTGAGCCCGCCAGCGGCAGTGCGGTGGCAAGCCATTGGCGGCGGGTGGGCAGGGCAGGCGTGGTGCGTGGTGTGGGGGTCATGGTGTGATTCCTGCGTGGATGGGGGCGGGTCATGGCTTGCGCGGGCGAACGGTGATGGTTCCCGTCATGCCCGCCTGGTAGTGGCCCGCGATGAGGCAGGCAAAGTCAAAACTCCCGGCGCGGTTGAACTGCCACACGATGTCGCCCTTCTTGCCAGCGCCCACATGGGCCATATAGGGCTCGTCGTGTTCCATGCCGGGATGCTTGACCATCATCTCGGCGTGTGCGTCCAGCTCGGCCTTGGTGCCGATCACGATCTCGTGCAGCACCTGGCCCTTGTTCTCGGCGCGCAGCCGCACGGTCTCGCCTTCGCGCACTTCGATGTGGCGGGGTGTAAAGCGCATGTCGTCCGTCATGCGGATGGTGATGGTGCGGGCCACGGCCTGGGTGTCGCCTGCTATGCCCCAAGGCTTTTGTTCCTTCACCACCGGGGCATTGCGGTTGTGATGGGGCATGTTTTCATGACCAAAAGAGGCGTTTCCGCCCACTAGTAAAGCGAAAATAGCTATCAATTTAATAGTATTCATGGTGTGTCCTGTCTCAGTGCTGGTGGCCGCTGGCGGCGGGTTTGCGGGCGCTGGCCGCGCCTGGGGCGGTGCCCGGCGCCGTGGTGCGCGCGGGGCGGGGTGTGCTGGCAGGGGCGCCTTGCCATTCGTAGGCCTGCGTGCCCGCTGGCTGGGTGTAGTCGCCGGGGTCGCGGTAGTCGCCTGCCGCCAGCCCCGCACGCACCTTGAAGGTGGTGAACATGCCGCCCATCTCCAGCGGGCCATAGGGGCCGGTGCCGGTCATCATGGGGAAGGTGTTGTCCGGCAGGGGCATCTCCATCGCTCCCATGTCGGCCATGCCGCGTTCCCCCATCACCATGTAGTCGGGTACGATCTTCTGGATCTTGCCGACCAGGCCCCGGTGATCCACGCCGATCATGGTGGGCACGTCGTGCCCCATGGCGCCCATGGTGTGGTGGCTCTTGTGGCAGTGCAGGGCCCAGTCGCCGGGTTCGTCGGCGATCAGCTCGATCTGCCGCATCTGGCCCACGGCCACGTCGGTGGTCACCTCGGGCCAGCGCGCGCTTTTGGGCACGGGGCCGCCGTCGGTGCCGGTCACCTCGAACTCATGGCCGTGGATGTGGATGGGGTGGTTGGTCATGGTGAGGTTGCCCACGCGGATGCGCACGCGCTCGCCCTGGCGCGCCACCAGCGGGCTGATGGCGGGGAACACGCGGCTGTTCCAGCACCAGATGTTGTGGTCCAGCATGGTGTTGACCTTGGGGGTCATGCTGCCGGGCTCCACATCGAAGGCGTTGAGCAAAAACGCGTAGTCGCGCTGCACGGCGGCAATCTGCGGGTGGCTGGCCTTGGGATGGGTGATCCACAGACCCATCATGCCCATGGCCATCTGCACCATCTCGTCGGCATGCGGGTGGTACATGAAGGTGCCGGGGCGGCGCGCCACGAACTCGTACACAAAGGTCTTGCCCGGTGGAATCGCCGGCTGGTTGAGCCCGCCCACGCCGTCCATGCCGTTGGGCAGGCGCTGGCCATGCCAGTGGATGGTCGTGTGCTCGGGCAGGCGGTTGGTGACGAAGATGCGCACGCGGTCGCCCTCAACCACCTCGATGGTGGGGCCAGGGCTCTGGCCGTTGTAGCCCCACATGTTGACCATGAAGCCGGGCGCCACCTCGCGCACCACGGGCTCGGCCACCAGGTGGAATTCCTTGACGCCTGCATTCATGCGCCAGGGCGCGGTCCAGCCGTTCAACGTGACCACGGGGTTGTAGGGGCGGCCCGTGGGCGGGTGCAGCGGCGGCGCGGTGTCGGCGCTGGACTGCATTGCGGGCTCGGGCAGTGCGGCCAGGGCCACGCGGCTGACGGAGGCGGCAGCCACGGCCGTGGCAGCGCCGGAGAAGAAATTGCGGCGGTTCATGGTTCAGTGACCTTGTGGGGTGGTGGAGGCGGCGGCGCCGGAGGTCAGGCCCTGCAGGGCGCCCGGCGAGGTGCCGGTGAGGGCCAGTTGCAGGTCGGTCTCCGCCAGCCAGAAGTCGCGTTGCGCTTCGATGGCGTTGGCCACGGCCTGGGTGCTGGTGCGCGCTTCAGCCAGCATGTCCCACACGCTGGCCAGCATGCCGTTGTAGCGCAGCGTGGTTTCGTCGCTGATGAGTTGTCGCAGGGGCACTACTTCGGCCTGTTGCTGGCGCGCCAGGTCCAGGGCGGTGCGGTAGGTCAGCCAGGCGGCGCGCACCTCGCTGCGGGCGCGCACGGCGGTGTCCTGCAGCTGGGCGGCGCTTTGCTCCACCTCGGCCTGCGCGCGGGTGCGTGCGGCGCCGCCCCAGTCGAACAGGGGCAGGGGCAGTTCCAGCTCCCAGCCCCGGGTGATTTCGCGGTGGCCGCTGTCACGCTCGGTGGTGGTGTTGCGGCTGTAGGCCAGGCCGATGTCGCCAAACACCGCGCCCGCGCGGCTCCAGCCCTGGCGCACGGCCTGGGTGTCGAGCTGGCGGCGAGCGGCTTGCACATCGAGCCGCTCGCGCAGGGCGGTGGCTTCGATGCCGTCTGCGGGCAGCGCGCTGGCGGGCAGCGGCGGCAACTGGGCAGCCAACTGGTACTGCGTCTGCAAGCCCCACAGGCCGAGGCGGCGGTGGAGCTCCTCGCGCGCGGTGGCGGCAGCCAGCCGGGCGCGGGCGTGCTGGCTGCGGGCGTCGTGCAGCGTGGCCTGTTCGCGGGCCTGCCGCAGGCGGCTCCAGTTGCCCACCTGCACCATGCGGCGGGCCAGCTCGGCACCGGCCTCGGCGGCTTCCACCATGCGCCCATGCGTGGCGGCCACCTGTTCGGCCGCCACGGCACGCAGCCAGGCGCGGCGCGTGTCGGCGGCCAGCAGCACCACATCCTGCGCGGCTTGCAGCGTGGCGATCTGCAGGCGCTCGGCCTGGCGCTGGGTTCGCCAGGGCAGGGTGATGAGGTCCAGGAGGCCAAAGGCCAGGGTGCGTTCGATCTCCCGCTCGTGGCTGTTGGCAAAGCGTCCCAGGCTCAGGTGCGGGTTGGGCAGGGTGATGGCCTGCACCCGTTCGGCATCGGCCACGCCCAGCGCGGCCAGACGGGCCTGCAGGCCGGGGTTGTTCAGCAGCGCAATGCGCACGGCTGCATCTTGCGTGAGGGGCTGAGCCAGCCAGCCTTCGATGGATTGCTGCGCTGTGGCGCGGGCAGCGGGGTCGGTGGCGGGCAGGGCTGCCTGCACGCCGCCGGTGCGGCCCTGGGTGAGCGCGGCCACGTCGCCGCGCAGGCCGTCGGGCGACACGCTGGCGCAGCCCGCGAGGGCGAGGGCTGCGGCGAGGGTGGGCAAGCGCTGCAGGTGGGGTAGGCGAATCATGGCTTGCCCCCATGCATGGGCTGGTCGCCGTGGTGGCTGCGGTGGTGCTGGTGCATGGGCTTGCGGGATGCGCCAGGGGCCGCTTCAGCGCCACTGTGCTGGTGTGGTGAGGACGATGACGAGGATGAGGGCGGGCTGGTCGCGGCGCCCTGCTGCTGCTCCCACACCACGATGTCGGCGTGGCCGCGCGGGAACTGGCCGACCGCGTGGTGGGCGTCCTGCCAGGCCTGCCCCGTGGGCAAATCGGCCAAGGCAGCGGCGGCTGGGCGAGCGAGGTGAATCAGTGGGGCCGTGGCCGCACCGGGTTCGGCCGCAGGGGCTGCAGCGTGGGGGCTTTGGGCAAAGGCAGTGGGCACCGCGACCCAAGGTGTGAACAGCGGCGCAAGCAGGGCAAGACAGGCCAGCCGTGTGCGGGGTGGCCGCAGGCATGGGGCTGGGCGGTAAGGGGGGTAAAAAAGGGCGCGCATGGCGATCTCCAGACAGCGAGAAAAAAGGCAATGCGCTGCAACCGGCGCGCCCCAGGTGGGGCGGACCGGCGGTGCAGACGCACTTCGGGCGTTGGAGATCAGGCGATGGGGGGTTTGATGGCCAGTGCCGCCGGGGCACTGTCAAATGGCGCCGCGCTCAGGGCGCGCAGGGGGCCGGGGGGCTGGTGCACCGGGGTCAGCGCTGCGGGCACATCCAGCATGGCCGAATGGCAGATCTCGCAGGCCGAACAGGCGCTGGCGTGGTGTTCGTGGGCGGCGCAGCCGGTGCTGGCGCCATTGCACGCGACCGCATCGGCAGCGGCTGGGGCCGCCAAGGCGTGGTCATGGTCGTGATCGTGGTGGTCGTGTTCGGCTTCGGGCTCTGTGGCCGTGCTCTCGGGGGGCGGGGGGCTGCCGTGGTGTGCGCCATGTGCGCCATGGGTGGCAGAGGGAGCCTGATGGGCCTCGGCCGGGGTGTGAGAGGCGGCGGCACGGGCGGTATCGGCCTGGCTGTGGCTGTGTGATGCGGCTGGGGACTGGAGCGGGGGCAACACCCCGGCGGCCATGGCGGTGCCGGTGAGGCCCCGCAGGACCAGCACCACCATCAGCAAAAGAGAGAGGCCGCGACGCATCTGCCAATGATACGGCGCGCCAAGGGTTGGTTCCCCTGTGGGCGGACTTTTCTCCTCCCGGCAGCGCTGGCCGAACTGCGCAAACAATGGAGGACGGCCGGGGCGGGGGGCGCTAACATGCAACAAAACATGTCCGCTGCGGGGTGCGGCCTACGGGTTGTGGCCTGCGGCGGGCCAGCGCGCCAGCCTTCTTTCCTTGTTGAGCACAGAAAGGTCGGTATGCCCCCCTGGGTTGCAGGAATGTGGAGCACCTTGCCCGCGCGGATCCGCTGGCTGGTGCTGTGGGCCACGCTGCCAGCCGTGCTGCTGGTCGTCTACCAGGCCCGGGCCCACCGCGCCGACGCGATTGCGGCGGCAGAAGCCCGCGCGCTGCAGACGCTGCATTCGGTGGCTGGCACCCAGCAGCGCCTGATCCAGAACACGCGGCAGTTTCTCCAGCAACTGGCCGCCATGCCGCAGGTGCGCGACCCCGCAGCGCCCGAATGTGGCCGTTACCTGGCCGAGGTGCTGTCGCTCAATACCACGTACGTCAACATCGGTGTGCCGCGCGCAGACGGCGATCTGCTGTGCAATGCCCGCCCGCTGAAGGCACCGGTCAATGTGGCCAACCGCCCGTACTTTCAGCAGACCATCACCGGACGGGACTTTGCCGTGGGCAGCTTCCAGGTGGACCGCGCCGCCCAGGTGGCCAGCGTCAACTTTGCCTACCCGGTGATCCCGGCGGGCACGCAGGACGTGGTGGGCGCGGCCGTGGCCGTGGTGTCGCTGGAATGGTGGAGCCTGCGGCTCACCGACCTGGGCCTGCCCGACGGGGCCGTGGCCCGGGTGTCGGACCCCGATGGCCGCGTGCTGGCCCGCTACCCGCCCGAAGCCAGCGAGCTGGGCGCCCCGTTCGCCGATGGCGAGTTCCGCGCCATGGTGCTGCAAACCCCGCAGGGCCAGCGCCTGCGCACGCGTGCCGATGGCGCCCCAGAGCTGGTGGTGTTCCAGCCCCTCATCGAGGCGGGCGGCAGACCGGTGGCGACCATGAGCCTCACGGTGCCGCTGGAAAACCTGTATGCCGCCGCCAACCAGCGCATGTGGACCGAGATGGCCTTCCTGCTGGCTGGGCTGTTGGTGTCGGTGGTGGTGGCCCAGGTGGGCGTGCAGCGTGGCGTGGTACGGCCCCTGCAGCGCCTGCTGCACGCCACCGACGAGCTGGCCGAGGGGCGTTATGTGTCGCGCGCGCCCGCCACGGGGCTGCAGGAGCTGACCGAGCTGGGCCGCCGCTTCGACCGCATGGCGCTGACCCGCCAGAACGCCGAGGCCGAGCTGCGCCAGAGCGAGGAGAATCTGGCCATCACCCTGCATTCCATTGGTGACGCTGTGGTGGCCACCGATGCGCAGGGCCGCATCACCCGCATGAATGCGGTGGCCGAGCGCCTGACCGGCTGGCCGCTGGCACAGGCCCTGGGCCAGCCACTGGCCGATGTGTTCCGCATCGTCAACGCCAGCACGCGCGAACCCCAGGTGGACCCGGTGCAGCAGGTGATGGACAAAGGCCAGGTGGTGGCGCTGAGCAACCACACCACCTTGCTTGCGCGCCATGGGGCCGAGTACCAGATCGCCGACAGCGCAGCCCCCATCCGCAACCCCCAGGGCCAGATCGTGGGCGTGGTGCTGGTCTTCAGCGACGTGAGCGAGTCGTACCGCGTGCGCCGCAAGCTGGAGGACAACGAGGCGCGTTTTCGCACCCTCACGGCGCTGTCGTCCGACTGGTACTGGGAGCAGGACGCGCAGTTTCGCCTCACGCATGTGGAAGGCCGTGCCGATGACCGGCTGGTGCAGGAGGCGTCGCTGCACATGGGCAAGACGCGCTGGGAGCTGGCTGCGCCGGGCATGAGCGATGCGCTGTGGGAGGAGCACCGCGCGCTGCTGGAGCGCCACCAGGAGTTCCGCGACTTCGAGTTCGAGCGCCACGACCGGCAGGGCCACTCGTACTGGGTGTCCATCAGCGGCACGCCGGTGTTTGACGCAGACGGCGTGTTTTGTGGCTACCGGGGCGTGGGCAAGGACATCACCGCCCGCAAGCGCGACGAAAACGAGTTGCGCATTGCCGCCATCGCGTTTGAGTCGCAGGAGGGCATGATCGTCACCGATGCCGACACCCGCATCCTGCGCACGAACCGCGCCTTCAGCCGCATCACCGGCTACAGCGCCGACGAGGTGATGGGCCAGCGCACCCGCCTGCTGGCCTCGGGCCACCATGACAAGGCTTTCTTTGACGCCATGTGGGCCAGCCTGGCCAGCTCGGGCGAGTGGAAAGGGGAGCTGTGGAACCGCTGCAAGAGCGGCGAGGTGAACCTGCATTTCATGGCGATTGCCGCCGTGACGGACCGCCACGGGGCGCTGACCCACTACGTGGCCACGCTCAGCGACATCACGCAGCGCGCCGCCGCCGCGCGCGAGATCGAGCACCTGGCTTTCTACGACCCGCTCACCCACCTGCCCAACCGCCGCCTGATGATGGACCGGTTGCAGCAGGCTTTTGCCACTGGCGCCCGCTCTGGCCTGCAAGGGGCCTTGCTGTGCCTGGACCTGGACCATTTCAAGACCCTGAACGACACCCTGGGCCACGATATGGGTGACGTGCTGCTGCAGCAGGTGGCCGAGCGCCTGACCCGCTGTGTGCGCGAAGGCGACACCGTGGCGCGCCTGGGCGGTGATGAGTTTCTGGTGCTGCTGGAAGACCTGGGCGCCCAGGCCACCGACGCGGCCGAGCAGGCGCAGACTGTGGGCGAGAAGATACTGGCCGCGCTCAACCAGCCCTACCAGCTGGCATCGCACCATGTGCACAGCACCACCAGCGTGGGCGCCGTGCTGTTCAGCGGCCAGGGGCAGACGGTGGAGGATGTGGTCAAGCACGCCGACCTGGCCATGTATGCCGCCAAGACCGCCGGGCGCAACAGCATCCGCTTTTTTGATCCGCGCATGCAGGCCGCCGTCACCGCCCGCGCAACGCTGGAGAACGACCTGCGCACGGCCGTGGAGCAGGGCCAGTTCACGCTGCATTACCAGACCCAGGTGGGGTGCGGCACCCGGGTGGTGGGGGCCGAGGCGCTGATCCGCTGGAACCACCCCACACGCGGCATGGTGTCACCGTTCGAGTTCATCCCCCTGGCCGAAGAAACCGGCCTGATCCTGCCCATGGGCCTGTGGGTGCTGCAGACCGCCTGCGCGCAGCTGCGCCGCTGGCAGGACCACCCCGCCACGGCCGAGCTGCAGCTGGCCGTGAACGTGAGCGCGCGCCAGTTCCACCAGGACGATTTCATCGAGCAGGTGGTCACGGTGCTGCGCCAGACAGGTGCGCGGCCCGACCGCCTGAAGCTGGAGCTGACCGAAAGCCTGGCGCTGGACAACGTGGACGACACCATCGCCAAGATGAACACTCTGCGTGCGCTGGGCCTGGGGTTTTCGATGGACGACTTTGGCACGGGGCAGTCGTCCCTGTCTTACCTTACGCGGCTGCCGCTCGACCAGCTCAAGATCGACCAGAGTTTTGTGCGCAACATCGGCATACAGCACACGGATGCGCTCATCGTGCAGACCATCATCGGCATGGCGCAGAGCCTGGGCCTCGACGTGATTGCCGAGGGGGTGGAGACCGAGGCGCAGCGGGCGTTTCTGGAGCAGCATGGCTGCACGCTGTGGCAGGGCTATTTGTTCAGCCACCCCGTGCCCATCGAGGCGCTGGAGCACCGCCTGCACAGCGCATTGGGCTGGCGGGTGTCCACCTAGAAGACGTGTTTCTTGGAGTGCTCAACCGCCCTTGGCCGGGGGACTACACCGCCATGTAGCGCCCCGGCCGGTGGTTCATGGCCAGCACCAGGTTCAGCGCCACGGCGCCCGCAATGGACCAGGCCACGCGCAGGGGCTCTACCGTCCACAGCGCCAGCAGCACGATGCAGCAGTCCACGGCCATCTGCACCTTGCCTGCACGCCAGCCGTAGCGGTCCTGCAGGTACAGCGCGGCAATGCCCACGCCGCCCAGGCTGCAGCGGTGGCGGAACAGCACGAGAAAGCCCGTGCCCGTGATCAGCCCGCCCGCAATGGCCGCATACAGCGGTTGTAGCTGCGCAAACTGCAGGAACTGCGACTGCAGCTCGGTCAGCAGCGACAGCAGCAGCACCGCGATGAAGGTCTTGACGGTGAACGCCCGCCCCAGCTTGCGCAGCGCGAGCCAGTAGAACGGCAGGTTCAGCACAAAGAAGATCTTGCCGAAGCCGATGCCTGTGGCGTAGTGCAGCAAAAACGCCAGCCCCGCCGTGCCCCCGGTGAGCAACCCCGCGCTGGTGAAAAACGCCACCCCCACCGAGATCAGCAGCACCCCGGTGAAGATCGCCACGGCGTCTTCCGTGAGGCTGTGGGGCACCACCACCGGCTCGGTGGGCGTCGCGTTGGGGGTGGACGGGGCAGGGGATGCGGGGGAGCTGGACATGTTCGGCGAAGGAAGGCTGGGGGCTTGCGTGCGCCGCATTGGAGCACGCAAGCCCCATGCCTGGCTTGTCGCGCGTCAAGTTCTGGCGCCGTGCCGGGCGAGGGCCGCAGTGGATCGGGGGCCCCGTTGTGGCATGGGTTTACTCATCATTTGATAGCTGCTTGGGCAAGCTGGTCGAGCGCAAGGCCCATTTTTTATCCAATGTTTCGCTCACCGCCGTGGCGGCCAGCGCTTCGTTGATCAGCGGGGTGATCTCTGGCTGGGGCGCCATGGGTGCGAACGCGCTCACCCGTGCACGGCCGATGTTGCCCATGGGCAGGCGTGCCAGCGCATGGCCCAGCGGCACCAGCGCCAGCCGCAGCAGCTGGCCCGCCGCCTCACGCGCGTCGCGCAGTTGCAGGGCATAGCGCAGCATGGCGGTGTGCGAGTGCCAGTGCAGCGACAGCGTGGTCTGCCCCAGCACATGGGCGGCCTCCAGCCAGTGCCAGCGCGTGCTGGGTGGTGCCCCGGCGTCGAGGGCAAAGGCGGCGAGCAGGTGGTCGAATGCGGCCTGTTGTTGCCAAGGCGGGGTGGTGGCGCCTGCCGCGTGCTGCGCGGCCAGCTGGCGCCAGCGCCGCTGGCGGTGCCGGTAGAACAGCTGGGCAAAGGCTGCGCTCAGCGGCGTCATCAGCCAGGGCAGGTGGCGGGCTGCGACCTCGATGTCGTCGGTGTACAGCGTGTGGCCGTCAGGCAGCGCCTGCAGGGTGATGCGGTGGTCCCAGCGCCGCATCAGCGCGCCCTCGCCGTTGTCGCGCAGCGTGGGCCAGCCACCGGCCTGCGCAGGTGCTTCGACGGAGATGCGCACGGTTTGTGGGCCCATGGGCAGCAGGCCGAGCAGCCACATCTGCACGCGCAGCTCGCCAGGGGACCAGTGGGCGGGCCAGGGCGCGCCGCCCGGGCGCTTGAACCGCATCAGCGGCGCGGTGATGTGGCGGAACACGGCGGTGCTTTGCAGCTGCGCCGCCACCCAGTCGGGCGGCGCATTCAAGGGGGTGGACAGGTGTACGCGCATGGCTCAACGCCCCTGCAGCTGCGCACCCGCAGCCGTGCTGGCCAGCTCCTGCCGGGCGTGGCGGACCACGCTCCAGCCCCCGCTGATGGCCAGGCCGGCCATGATGGCGGCCACCACCAGGTCGGGCCACACCGTGCCCGTGCCCAGCACGCCCAGGGCCGCGCCCATCACGGCGAGGTTGCCCAGCGCGTCGTTGCGGGTGCAGAGCCACACGCCACGCATGTTGGCGTCGCCCTCCCGGTAGGCATACAGCAGCGCTGCCACGCCCAGGTTGGCGGCCAGCGCCAGCAGGCCCACGCTGCCCATGGTGAAGGGCTCGGGCGGAATGCCCTGCCACGCGCCCCAGGCCACGCGGCCGATCACAAACACGCCAAAGGCCAGCATGCTGGCGCCCTTGACCAGGGCAGCGCGGGCTCGCCAGCTGAGGGCCATGGCCAACACCCACAGCGACAGGCCATAGTTGGCCGCATCGCCCAGAAAGTCGATGGCATCGGCCAGCAGCGAGGCCGAGCCCGAGCGCATGCCCGCGCCCAGCTCCAGCACAAACATCGCGGCGTTGACGAGGAGCGCAATCCACAGGATGCGGCGGTAGCGCGGGTCGGCGCCAGCGGGCGCGCCGTGGCTGTGGCCGGGGGCGCCGTGGTCATGGTGGTCGTGATTGCAATGGGCAGACATGGATTTCTTCTCCTGGCGGTTCTTGAAAGCGATGGCATCATTGGAAACCTTGAAGTCACTTGAAGGTCAAGCCCATGCATCAGCATGCCGCACAGTTCCGCATCGGCGAGGCCGCCCAGCAGTCCGGGGTGTCGGCCGCCAACATCCGCTACTACGAAAAAGAGGGTCTCCTTCCCCCCGGCGCACGCGAGGGCAACAGCTACCGCCTCTACAGCGGCGCCGATGTGCACCGGCTGCGCTTTATCCGCCTGTGCCGTGCCATGGACATGTCGCTGGACGAGGTGCGCACCCTGCTGGCGCTGGACTGGGGCCGCAAGGCCGACTGCGACGCCGCGCGCGACACGCTGGATGCACACCTGCAGCATGTGCGCACCCGCCTGGCCGAGCTGCAAGCGCTGGAGTCCGACCTGCTCGCGCTGCGCAGCCGCTGCGATGGATCGGACGCCACCTGCCACATCATCGAAGCCCTGCACGAGCGGGCCGACGCGCAGCAGGTGGCCCTGCCCACCCCGGCAGTGCCGGGCAAGCGCCATGTGTGAGGGCATGTTTCCTGGGGATCTTGCTTGCTACTATTTTGATAGCTTGAAAGGCATATCCATCAGGCGGAAGAGCCCAAAAAAGCATGTATCCCCGTGCCTGCAGGCGCGCCATGCGCCCGTGTGCAGGCCGCCGCTATGATCCGGCCATGATCTCGCGCCTGCCCGGCCTCTCCCTGCCCGAACGTGTGTGGAACACGGCGCGGCGCTGGGCGGTGGCCTGGTGGCGCATCCTGTACCTGGGGGCTGTGGTGCTGGTGCTGGTGCTGTCGCCGTCCAGCTACGGCAAGGGCACATGCCGGGCCCTGGCCCGCCACCTGTATCTGGACACGGCCCCCGTGCTGCTGGGCTTCACGGTGCTGGCGGCGCTCATCAGCCTGGTGCTCACGCGCATCGTGGTGGTCACGGCGCTGAGCTATGGGCTGTCCCGCTACGCGCTGGAGATGGTGATCCGCGTGCTGGTGCTGGAGCTGATTCCGCTCACGGCGGCCCTTTTTGTGGCCATGCGCTGCACCATCCCCAACGGCGCGCAGCTGTCGCGCCTGCGGCAGGCGGGCCGGTTCGATGCGCTGCGCAGCCAGGGCTCCGACCCGGTGCGCATCGAGCTGCTGCCGCGTGTGATTGCCGGGGTGTTTGCCTGCGTCACGCTGGCCGCGCTCAGTTGCGTGGTGGCGCTGGTGCTGGCCTACCTGGGCGTGTATGGTTTCAACATGGCCGGGCTGTCTGGCTACACGCGCATGTTTGGCCAGGTGTTCTCGCCCAGCGTGACCATGGTGTTTGTGCTCAAGACCCTGTTCTTCAGCCTGGCCGTGGCGCTGATCCCCATGGCTGCAGGCCTGTACGACAGCGGCGAGCGCGCCCAGCCCGACTCGGAGCTGGGTGGCCTGGCCCGCATGTTTGCCGTGCTGCTGCTGATCGAGACCGCCTCGCTCATGGGCAACTATTACTGACTGGTTTGTTCCACCCGCATCGATGAACGATCCCACCCCCACGCCCCCCACCGCAGCCGATGGCGTGCCGCCCGTCGAAACCCTGCGTCCCGTGGCCTACCTGGAGCTGAAGGCCGCCGCGCTGCTGCTGTTCACGCTGGCGCTCATCGTGGGTTCGGGCCTGTACCTGCTGTATGCGCGGGGCGCGTTCGAGCCCACCCAGACCCTGGTCCTCACGGCCGACGATTCCGAAGGTGTGGTGGTAGGCATGGACATGACGTTCTCGGGTTTCCCCATTGGCCGGGTGCGCCGCATCGAACTGGCTGATAGCGGCAATGCCCGCATCCTGGTCGATGTGCCCCGCAAGGATGCGCACTGGCTGCGCGTGTCCAGCGTGTTCACGCTGGTGCGGGGGCTGGTGGGGGGCACCAACATCCGGGCGTATTCCGGCATCCTCACCGACGACCCGCTGCCCGACGGTGCCGTGCGCCCCGTGCTGCGCGGCGATGCCACGGCCGAGATCCCGCAGCTCATGGCCACCGCGCGTGAGCTGCTCACCAACCTCAACGCCCTGACCGCTCCGGACGCTGCGCTGGGCAACAGTCTGACCAATGTCAAAACCCTCACCGACCGCCTCAATGGCCCCGGGGGCGCGCTGGGTGTGCTGATGGGCAACGAGACCGATGCGAAAAAAATCATCGCCACGCTGGAGCGTACCAATGCGCTGCTGGCGCGGCTCGATGGCATGGCCGCACGGGCCGACCGGCAGGTGCTGGGCAGCGAAGGCAGCAAGGACGCGTTGGTGCCCGAAGTGCGCGCGGCCGTTGCGCAGCTCAATGGCCTGCTGGCCGACACCCGCGCCAGCGTCAGGAAGGTGGACGCCGTGCTGGTCGAAGCCCAGGCCGTTGGCGCCAACGCCCGCGAGGCCACCAACGACCTCGGGGCCCTGCGTGCCGAGGTGGAGAGCAACCTGCGCAAGGTGGAAAGCCTGGTCAACGAGATCAACCGCAAATGGCCTTTTGCACGCGACACGGAGCTGAAACTGCCATGAAGCGATATGCCATTCCTCGTCTGCGGGTGCCGGGGCGGCTTGCCGCCGTGGGCTGCGCCTTGCTGCTGGCGGCCTGCTCCAGCAAGCCCCCGGTGCCCGATTGGCAGATGAACGCCCAGGGGGCCGCCACCAAGGCCACCGAGGCCTATCTGTCGGGCAATGCGCGCGTCGAGCAACTGGAGTGGGACCGGGCCCGCGCCGAAGTGGCCCGCACCGGCCGCGCTGACCTCCTGGCTCGGCTGGAGCTGATGCGCTGCGCGGCACAGGTGGCCAGCCTGGTGGCGGCGCCGTGTGATCGGTTTGAAGCGCTGCGCCCGGATGCGCCTGCGCCCGAGCAGGCGTATGCCGACTACCTGGCCGGTCGGGTGTCGCCGCAGCACGTGCCATTGCTGCCTGAAGCCCAGCGCAAAGTGGCCGCGCCGGGCGAAGCCGCCACGCTGGCAGGCATCGAAGACCCGCTCTCGCGCCTGGTGGCTGCCGGGGTGTTGTTCCAGACCGGTCGCGCCACTCCTGCCGTGATGGCCGATGCCACCGAGACGGCGTCGGCCCAAGGCTGGCGCAGGCCGTTGCTGGCCTGGCTGCTACTGCAGGTGCAGCGGGCCGAGGCAGCCGGTGATGCGGAAGCCGCCGCCGCACTGCGCCGCCGCGTGGGCATCGTGGAGCAGGGCGCGACGAAGGCGAAGTAGGCGGTGGAGCGGCTCAGCGCAGGCGCGCCTGGAGCTGGCTCTCGATGTCGCTGCGCTCTGCGGCAAATTGCTGGGCGCTGATCTCGTTGGCTTCAAACTTGCGCGCCATGGACAGCAGCAGCACCGTGTTTTCCAGTCGTGTGTCTTGCTGCAGCGACGGTGGCAGGGCCGTGAGGCGGTCAAAGCTTTGTTTGTACAGCTCGCTCCAGCTGAGTGCGCCCGCCTGGGCCTGGGCCCGCGCGTTGTCATGCCATCGCGAGAACTCCTCCAGGGCCCCGTCGCGGGGGCTGGAGCAGCCCGCAAGCCCCCCCAGGAGCGCCAGTGCTGCCCAAGGACGGGCGGTGAAGAGTGAGCGAAGAATGTCTGCAGGGATTCGAAAACGTGGGTTCACGATCGTCCTCCATTCCTGAATGCCACCCAAAAATCAAGGTGTGCAGCGCGGAATGGTACTCTGATGCTATCGTTTTTGCTACGGTGTTGCTGTTTTGACCCACACGCCCGCGTGTCGGGCGTGGTGCCCAAGCCGCAAGGGGGGGCAGTGGCTCAGTGGCTTACCAAGCCGCTGGACAAAATCTCGTCCAGCCCGGCAGGCAGGTGCAGCATCGAATCCACCGACTGCACGGCCACTTCGGGCATCAGCACGGTGACTGCAGCCAGCACGGCCAGCACCACGGTGCCCAGAAAGGCTGCAACGGCGCGTGCGCCAGGTGGGAGGGGATGGCGTTTCATGATGAAGTCCTCGTCATCAAGAGACAAAAAAGGGTGGGCGTCTCAATGACCGCCCAGGCAGCCTCAATGGCTACCGAGTAGGATTTCAGCAAGGTGCCGCAGTTCCGTCTGTAAGACAAGAGCGATACCGGGGCTCCATAGGGAGGCTGTTACGGCCGGTTGCCTTCTTTGCGAAGCTGACACGACTGGCGGAGGCGATAGGGCGGGGCACGCGATATGGCGGCCGCGAGGACGGCTCAAGGGCAGGCGACCTTGCGTGATCCGGGCCTTGTGGGTGGAGCAGGCTGGTGCCCACGTTCAAGTGCGTCTTCTGCGGCGAAGCGGGCAAAGAAAAAGCCTGCAAGTTTTGCAACTTGCAGGCTTTGTATTTGGTGCCCAGGAGAGGACTCGAACCTCCACGATGTTACTCGCTAGTACCTGAAACTAGTGCGTCTACCAATTCCGCCACCTGGGCATTTCAGGAAAGACT